>SL_3KL_010_SEDDRAFT_10002039_pt1 | contig 18521 bp, 16 predicted proteins | sample SodLakKL_010_SED_2_FD_10381 | JGI IMG/M metagenome (IMG submission 10381) | reverse complement strand
TGATATCAACAAACTCCTCAGAGCTCTTCGCAACCAAACCGAATTTATTGTTAGGATGGAAGCCAGGACAGACAGCGTGGGGAGTCCTGAATACAATTTAAAACTTGCTCAAAGGCGACTGGATTTTGCGAGAGAGAAACTTGAGAAAAGAGGGGTGGAAAACACTCAGTTTATTGAATATGTTTACGGAGAAGAAACTCCTTTGGCCTCCAATGAGACTACTTCTGGAAGAAGAGTCAACCGGTCGGTTAAAGTGCAAGCCGGAATGTACCGTCCTGTCCTAATGATTTCGGGAAGTTTCTCTTCAGAAGCAGAAAAAGAGCAAGATATGGAGGGGATTATTCTGCTGGGCACCCGATTTCACCAGGACACCTTTACCGTGCCATCTTCAGGAGTATTTTGCATTCCAGTACCCAAAGGTGAAAATTTTTCTCTCGAGTTTTTCTCCAAAGACCACTACATGGAACCCCGTTTTTTCAGTCCAGCACGCACCGGCCCGGGACTGGGGGTCATTCATCCTTACGAACTACAGGCTGGAAACCAGTTTGATTTCCAGGATATATTGTTTTATCCCACAACTGCAAAAGTGTACCATGAGAGCCTGTACGAGCTTCCCCGTCTGCTGATGATGATTAGCAAGGCCTCCGATTATCGATTTGAGATTCAGGGGCATGTAAACTTTCCACCAGGTATTAGATCGGAGCACAATCTTCAAGAGCTCTCAGAAAAACGGGCCAGGTCCATTTTCAACTACCTGATTGATAATGGGATAGATTCCAACCGCCTGGAATGGAAGGGGTACGCCAACCACAGGATGATTTATCCCAGACCGGAGAATTCTCACCAAGAGCACAAAAACATGCGGGTTTCAATAAAAATACTGGACGATTTTGTTCTACAGCCTGAGTGACTGTTGTTGAATCTAAAAGAGGAGAAAATCTCTGTGGAAAAGTTATCCACTGCTTTTGGGGTCTGTGATTAAAATTTACTATCAATTAATTAACAGCTATTTTCACATAAAATTTATGCATAATGTATGTTAATTTCCACCTTTTAACTGTGGAAAAAATGTGGAAAGTGGAGGCTTGACTTAATGTGCAGGGCGAAAAACACAGTGGTGAATTTAATTCAAGGGGTTACAAGACATGAGGCCGTAATTTATTACCTTTAGGCCGCTAAAAGACAGGAATATGGAAAAATGGGATACAGCGAATCTGATAATTAACGATGCAGGTAGAATATACCACCTCGATTTGTGTGGCGATGACATTGCAGACACCATCATACTTGTGGGGGACCCGCAGCGCGTGGAGGTAGTTTCTTCCTTTTTTGACACAATCGACATCAAAAGAGAAAAGCGGGAATTTATCACCCATACCGGGACCCTGAGGGGGAAGCCCCTGTCAGTAATGTCCACGGGAATAAGCACCTCAAATATTGACATTGCGATCAATGAACTGGACGCCGTGGCCAATATCGACCTGGAAAAGCGAGAAATCCGGGGGAAGTTCCGGCAACTTACTTTTGTAAGGCTGGGTACCAGCGGAAGTATAGACCCGGAAACCGATGTAGATACCGTGGTTGTTTCTGAATATGCCCTGGGATTTGATGCTCTAATGTTTATGTACCAGCAAGCAGAGAATCCAGACCCATTTTTTGCTGAATTGGAAAAGGCCATCCGGTTTCACTTTCACCGTCGCGGGCTCTCCTATCCGGTGTATCTTACACAGGCACATCCCGAGCTCATCGAACAGTTTAGGTCCCACTATAAAACGGGAATCACCACCACCATGCATGGATTTTACGGGCCACAGGGAAGGGAATTGAGGCTTGCCAGACGATACCCAAAGTTAATCGACACCCTTCAGTCATTCGAATACAAGGGGAAGCGATTTGCCAACATCGAAATGGAGTCCTCGGCAATATTTGGTCTTAGTGGTTTGCTCGGACACCGGGCCATTTCCTTCAATTGCATCATCGCCAACCGAACCGCCGGACGGTTTTCAAAAGATCCGTATAAATCCGTTCGTAAAATGATCGGAGAAGTACTGGATGAATTGATCTGATAAGGCTTTTTCGGGGAAAATTATTGATCAAACAGAGGGCCACTACTCTCCTCTTCTACCGGTTTCAACAATCCTTCATGATTGTTTCTGACAGCATTTACTTCGGTACTCACGCGGTAGGCTTTAGAAAACCTGACAGCAGCTTCATCCGTTAGCTTTTGCAAATCCTTTTCAGAAAGCTCACCTTGTAGCCAGTTTTCAAAGTCCCCGGGCAGGATGGCAAAGGGCATTCTGTGGTGGAGATGAGAGATGGAGTCTGCGGCCGGCATGGTAACAATGGTAAAAGTTCTCAATTCTTTCCCACTCTTCGGATCCGTCCATGACTCGGACAATCCACAGAGAGCAAATAAACTGCCGTCTTCAGGTACAATTCTAAAGGGCACTTTTTTACCGTTTTTCAGAACCCACTCGTAATATCCATCTACCGCGATCAGGCAACGGCGTTTTTTAAAGGCATTCCTAAAGGAAGGTTTTTCAGCGACAGTCTCAACCCTGGCATTGATGAGTTTGTAACCAATTTTCCGATCTTTCGCCCAAAAGGGAACCAGTCCCCACTGCAACAAATCGAGTTTTCGCTCCTCCTCTTGCAGGAGTACCGGCAGATAGTGAGTCGGAGCACCGTTATACAGTGGAAAAAGTTGATCGTATCTCTCCCCGGCCCAACCTTCAAACGGAATCTCAAAGTAATTTTCCACCTTTTCACGATCTGCCACCAAAGTAACTCTGCCACACATTGCTGAAATTTTATTTTAACACTTTTAGGTAATACTCTGTAAACCAAATACATATTTAAATTCTAGCCGCATAATTCCGCTACCGAACTATCCCCCCCGATTACACAGACAACAATGCTTTCGGTAGTTTTTGTTGCGCTAAATTTTTATTTTGAGAAAAAAGCAGTTACTTTTGGGTACCAATGTTCGATTAAAAACACCATAAATAAACAAAGACATTGCCCCAATGAAAAATTTACTTGTATTACTAAAAAATGGGGGAAATGACAGGTACACGGCCCAGGAAAAAATTTACAAACAATTGAGGGGCGAGGGTTGTGTAAACATCATTTACCGCAGTATTGAACCCTATCGCGGCACCCTGCATGATGCCGAAGATCTTTTCCAGGATGCCTTTTTGGTTTTAATGAAAAAACTGGACAAGGGCGAACATCAGGATGAATTCAATGCCAAAAACTACCTCGTTGCAATCGCCCGGAACCTCTGGAAAAACACCTCCCGCTCCAATAAAGTGGCTGAGGACTATCAAAATGAGTATGCCCACGATGCATCGATTTCCCTCTACTGCGACGAACATTTAGAGAGGCAGGAGAAGAGAAAGTTAGTGGATGGAGTAATTAACACCCTCACAGACCAATGTAAAGAGATTTTGAGATTATGGATGGAGGATTTTTCCATGCGAGAAATTGCAGCGAAGTTGGATCTGAGTTCTGAGCGAATGGCGATTAAGTACAAATACCGCTGCCACAAAAGGTTGGTAAAATACCTGGCAGGCCGACCCAATCTGGTTAACGAACTAAACAATTAAAGACCATGGGTAGTGAAAAATTTGACAGAATAGAAGCATTTATCGATGGCAAGCTCAGTGAGGATGAATTGAAAGAATTCATGGAGCGCCTGGAAAGGGATGAAAAGCTCCGGGAGAAATTGGAGGCGCATAAAGCGGCCAGGGTGGTAGCTGAATCACTGGCGGAGCATGACCTCAGAAATCGAATGAAGAAATGGAAAGCGCAAAATACGGGCACTTCTGATAAAGAAACCAAGGGGGCTGCTCCCAAACAGGGTGTAGTCAGAAGAATGATATCCTACGGCATTGCGGCCTCATTGTTGGCATTTGTTGTGGGTGTGTCTTACCTCTACGTGGATTCGCCCAGATATGCGAGCAATGTTTTTGCAGAGAGGAATACCGGCGAGTACACACATGCAGAGCGCAGTGTTGAGCAGGATATGCCAACCGAACTCAGGGATATTCATCAGCTTTACGCCGCGGGAGAATGGGAAAGTGTTATTGAAGGGGTCCGTCAGTACCAGCCATTGAGCACTGAAGAGGAAATGACGCTAGATTTTCTTTTAGCAGATTCAAAATACAGGATTGGCAATATTGATGTAGCTCTGGGCCAGTACAACAATATACTCGAAACCGCTGACGATCGCTGGCATATTGACCGCGCAGAGTGGAAAAAGGTGTTGATACAACTCGAGAGCGAGCCATTCAACAAAGTCTATCTGGATGAATTGGAGAAAATTGCAGAAGACCCCACCCATTTGTATCGAAAGGCCGCACAAGAACTTATATCTGAAATGCGCGGCCTTCGGTTCACCTTTGGCAGGTTGTTTATTTGAGATTTTTACCCAAATTGATTCAGTATTCCTCCTGTTTGAGTGACATTGAAATGCATTTGAATATCATGACCAAAGAGGCGAATATTGCAGCCCCGATTTTTTTTGCCTGCCTCACTAATGTGACGTTTTGGAGCGTTATACATGAGTATCCTTGTCCAACCTAAGACAAGAATATCCTAAACAAATTTTCTTAACACAAAAAATTGTATGCTATGAAGCGACTAATTGGATTCACGCTTTCAGGAGTACTGGGAGGACTTATTGTCCTCGGAGGTTTCATCCTTTTTTTAGATGAAAATCCTTCACAGGTTGAGCAACAACAATTTGAAAATGCCTTTACAAGAAATGCAACCCACTTTGAGGCGCCCATGTCCACCATGCGGGCACCGGTTTCCTTTGCGGAAGCTGCTGAAAAGTCAACTCCTGCAGTGGTGCACATCAGAGCAAGAGAAAGTGAAGAGAGTGCACGGGAGCGGATGCAAAAGCAGCGGCAACAACGGCAGCAGCAAAATCCATTTTACCGCTTTTTCGGGCCGGACGATTGGTTCCCGGGTGACTTTTTTGGTATGGACCATTTCCCAAGGCAGCGAAACCCTGAATTCTTCCAGAGACGAGGTTCGGGGTCCGGAGTTATTGTTTCCAGTGATGGCTATGTGGTAACCAACAACCATGTGTTACATTTTGCCGACGAAATTACAGTAACTCTCAACGACAACAGGACATTCGAAGCAGAACTTATCGGTCGAGATGAGACTACCGACCTCGCCGTATTAAAGATAGAAGGCAGTAACCTGCCCACCCTGGAGTATGCAGACTCTGATAAGAGCAGAGTCGGCGACTGGGTGCTTGCTGTGGGGAACCCGTTTGACTACCTTACTTCCACTGTTACGGCAGGCATTATTTCTGCCAAGGGAAGAAATCTGAATATCATAGACTCTGAGGGTTCTATTGAGAGCTTTATCCAAACGGATGCCGCTGTCAATCCAGGCAATAGTGGAGGTGCACTGGTCGATGATTCCGGGAGACTACTCGGCATTAATACAGCCATTGCTACACCTACCGGAGTTTATGCCGGATACTCCTTTGCCATTCCCATAAATTTGGCTGCCAAGATTATCGATGACATTATTGAATACGGCTATTACAGGAGAGTTTTCCTCGGAATCACCATTACCGAGATGAGTTCATCCCTTGCCGATGAAATTGGTGTGGATGTAACCTCAGGAGTATTGATCAAGGAAGTGGAAGAAGAAAGTTCGGCTTATTTTGCCGGTCTGGAATCCGATGACATCATCGTATCCATCGATGGCAGAGACATTCGCAATGCATCGGAAATCCAGGCAATAGTTGGAGCCTCCAGAGTCGGTGATGTATTAAATGTCTCGGTTTTAAGAGGCGGTGAAGTGGTCAATGTACGCGTATCGCTCAGGGAGTAGATGGCATCTGCAGCACTTAAAAAAATACCGCCGTCAAGGACGGTTTGATCACTCTCATTTGATCTTTGAAAAAGCATATCCGATTGGCTTCCTTCGGGTATGCTTTTTTTTATTCAAAGCTTTCCTTATGTCCGGAAGTGATTCGGTTACCCAAGGCGAGGTAAAATCCGGAATTTTCTCAACTTTTCTTCCCGGAAAAAGGATGCAGTGTGGGTACATTTTTCCCTTATGGAACACCTGAATACAAAAGCGAATAAAATCCGATAATGCTGAGATTAAAATCCCCGAATATCCTGGATGGGCTGCTGGACCTTGTTTACCCGGAGCTGTGCCCTTTTTGCAGATGCGAACAACCTATCGACGGCCACCACCTCTGTCTCAATTGTTTGGCCGATCTACCACTGACCAATCACCACCGAAACCCGCTTGAAAACGAATTGGCATCCACTTTCTGGGGTCGATTGCCTGTGGCGGCTGCGGCAGCGCTCTTATTCTTTTCTCCCGGAGGCAAAACCCAAAACCTGATAGGCCGAATAAAGTACGAGGGGCGAAAAGACCTGGGGGTTGAGATCGGAAAAGCCATGGGGCACTTTTTGAAAAAATCTGAGCACTTCAACAGGGTCGATTTGATATTGCCGGTTCCCTTACACCCGGGGAAAAAGGCCAAACGTGGCTTTAATCAATGTGACTTGCTAGCCAGGGGAATGAGCGAAGTCATGGACATTCCCTGGAGTGCGAATACGGTTTCCAGAATAAGAAACAACCCCTCGCAAACCAGACTGGGAAGAGACCGTCGCTTCGACAATAGCCAATCGCTATTCAAAGTAACTAAGCCGGAAAACACGGAGGGGAAAAATATCCTGCTGGTGGACGACGTGATCACCACGGGCGCCACCCTCGAGAGTTGTGGAAGGGAAATACTGGATAGCGGTGCTAAAAACCTCTACATCACCACCTTGGGCTGTGGTGAATTCACCTGATTTTGGCCCGATTAATAAGGTTCATTCGGAATCAGAATCCTCCAGCAAATCCTGGAGGTCTTCGTGGTAGATGGAGCGAGCGGAGTGCAGACTGTACTTCTTTATTACCTTGGTCTTACAACCGATTCTGACACCCAATAATAGACAATGGTCCATTTTTCCGTCCTTGGCAGCTTTGATGACGCGTCCCAACTCGGGCTCTAATCCCTCATCCTCCAGTTCAAGTCTCCCGATGCCGTCGATTAAAAAATAGTCGCTGTTCAGCGGGGGTTTCATCCGCAACCACGAAGCAGCCACTTTGTAGGCTTTCCGGGAATATACCTCGTCCCGGGATTCGTATATTTTATCCGGATCTTTGACTTTTTGCTGAGGTTCTACTTCCACCTTTACATCCATATAGGGATTGTAAAAATACCTCACACCTTTTATTTCAGGTACCAACACACCGTGGGCTCGAAGCTTGTTTTTCTCAATCCACTTCTTGAGATAGGCCGAGTTGTCTTTGCCATCTTCTTCTGTAAGAATTACTATTTCAGCACTCATGGGTTTTCCGATTGGGTGACAAATGTACACAAAAAGGACGTGTGTTTTACTCCCGGAATAAAAATTTATGTCTTGCACCCGGCCTTTGACAATTGAATTGAGCCTCCATCTCCCATTTTCTCGGGCTCTGGTTTTGGGGACTTAGAGGGATTCACTATCCCTCGAATGTCCTATCATTTTAAATGTCTGCAATTTTGTACCTTGTGCATCTGAAAATTTATGAGCGGTTTTCTTTTCAGACATTGAGGATTGAATAAGCCGCATTTGCAACCAAAAGTAAAACATGGGTACACCAATGCAAAAGACGCTGAAAACCATATTACTCACTGCAGCAATATGGGCCATTCCCGTTTCCCTTCTCAGTCAAATATACCTTCAGGTGGAGCGGCAAAACAGGGTAAAAACGCACAAATTTCAAGCCGGTGATCAATTTGAGATCAGATTGTACGACGATCCGAGAACCTGGGTGGAAGTTACAATCTGGAAGGTGCTTCCAGAGCAGGAACTGATCGAATTTGACATTGGGATGGTGAAGCCCGGGGAGATCAGATCGATGCGCACCATGCGACAAAAGAGACGAGGCAATACGGTATTTCATGCCGGTCTCAATTTTTTAGCGGGCACCCTGATATTCAGCGTGGGCGACTGGATATGGTCAGGCTCATATGACTGGAGTTTTGTAGCAGGCGCCAGTGGACTGGCAGCCACCGGTGGTCTATTTAAGGTGGTGAGCGATCAATTTCACTACCGCTTTGACCGGCGACACCGGCTTCGCATAGTGGACCTCAGGTTTTCAGTGGATTGAAATCCGGGACTCAGGATTCCGCCTTCAGTTTTTTGTACTTGAATTTTTGGCTACCGACCTCGCCCAATCTCTTTCTCCTGTTTTCCTCATATGCCGAGTAATCCCCTTCAAAAAAGTGCACCTGGGCATTTCCTTCAAAGGCCAAAATATGGGTTGCCACCCTATCGAGGAACCAACGGTCGTGCGAAATAATCACCGCACATCCCGCAAAATTTTCAATGGCTTCCTCCAGGGCTCGAAGTGTGTTGATATCGATATCATTGGTAGGCTCATCCAGGAGTAGCACGTTGGCCTGTTGCTTTAGGCACATGGCGAGGTGCAATCTGTTTCGCTCTCCCCCGGACAACACACCGCATTTTTTCTCCTGATCAGATCCGGTAAAATTAAACCGCGCCAGGTAGGCCCTGCTGTTTATCGAGGCGTTTCCGAGTTCGATGAAGTCATTGCCGCCCGAGACCACTTCAAATACCGTTTTGTCGGGATGTATATCCTCATGCGCCTGATCCACATATCCAATCTGGACAGTTTCACCGATTTCGATATTACCCCTATCCGGTTTTTCCTGCCCCATTATCATTCTAAAAAGAGTTGTTTTACCGGCGCCATTGGGTCCGATAACACCAACTATACCCGCGGGCGGAAGTTGAAAACTGAGATTCTCGATAAGCAGGCGGTCCTCGTAGCCTTTGTAGAGTTCTTCAGCATTGATGACATTGTTGCCAAGTCGCTGACCTGCCGGGATAAATATCTCTAATTTGGCCTCTTTGGATTTGGCTTCTTCAGCAGCCATTTTTTCGTAATTGTTGAGCCTGGCCTTGGCTTTTGCCTGTCTTCCTTTGGGATTCATTCGCACCCATTCCAACTCTCGTTCGAGGGCTTTTTGGCGTTTGCTCTCCTGTTTTTCCTCCAGTTTCAAGCGCTTTTTCTTTTGCTCCAACCAGGAGGAGTAATTCCCCTCCCAGGGTATGCCCTCTCCCCTGTCGAGCTCGAGTATCCAACCTGCCACGTTATCGAGGAAGTAACGATCGTGAGTGACTGCGATAACCGTTCCCTTGTAACGCTCCAGATGTTGTTCCAGCCAGTGGACAGATTCGGCATCTAGGTGGTTGGTTGGCTCATCCAATAGAAGGATGTCGGGATTTTGTAGCAACAGTCTGCACAGGGCCACCCTTCTGCGTTCACCTCCGGAGCACACAGAGATGGATTTATCCGGTTCGGGGCAGCGAAGAGCATCCATTGCCCGCTCCAGTACCGAGTCAATTTCCCAGCCATTTACGTGGTCAATTTTCTCACCGAGTTGACCTTGCTTTTCCAGCAGCTTGTCCATTTTATCGGGATCGCTGTAATTTTCTTCCAATCCCATGGCCGCATTGACCTCTTCGTAGGCTGCGAGCAGGTCCATCACTTCCTGGGTACCCTCACTCACTATTTCTTTAACGGTTTTAGATTCGTCCAGTTTAGGCTCCTGTTCCAGGAATCCGACGGTATAGCCCTTTTGGAACTCGACTTTTCCCTGGTAGTTTTGATCCACACCGGCAATTATACGAAGCAAGGTAGATTTCCCGGACCCATTCAATCCGATAATTCCAATTTTGGCCCCGTAGAAAAAAGACAGGTGAATATCCTTGATTATGGTCTTGTTATTCTGAGGCAAGGTCTTGCTCACCCCCATCATGGAGAAAATTATGTTCTTTTCCATTGTTCTATCTGGTATTTGTTAAAGCAAAGGTACAAAAAGCGTCACCACAATTTGGCCCTGGATCACTGAATAAAAAATTGTCCAGTTAAGACATAGTGCAACAGTAACACTTCTTGAGGTTTACATTTGATATCGGATTGGTTGAAAAAGTCAGGCACAACAAAATGCCGGCAGACTCAACTAAAAAGCTCCGTACAAGTAGTCTAACAGGTGACTAATTTAGTTGCGGTTGTTTTGAGGTCGGCCAAAAAGGTCTCTTCGGGGTCGATCTCTATCTGGTGGAGAAGGTGGCGAGACCTCTGGTACAGACCGCTCTCTGACTACTTCGGGAACATAAATCCACAATCCGTCCTCGTATTCGTAGCCGTGATACTCACCTGTGGGAATTCCGGTCATCCCCTGTCCGGGGTGAATTCCCTCTTTTCGGTCAACCTGGTTAAACACTACCAATTCATATTCCGGGTCAAAATTCAGGTATATGGGGGCATCGTAGCTGTATTCCATTAGGATCCTGGTTTTCCCTGATCGCTGGATTCCTTCAGGTTCTTCACCAAATACTGGCAGTCCAAATAAAAAGCGATCACCGTCTTTATACAACACATCCATAACTCTCAATCTGTTAAAGCGGGACTTCCCGTTTATTCCAAAAAGTAGGAAGGCCTGATTACCATCGGGTAAAACAAAGGGTTTCATATTGTAATAAAAAGCGCCGGGCCAGTGGTCGGGGAGGAAGGTGGCGTACTCATCCACTCTACCACTGTGCATTCGGTCTTCAAGGCGGATGGGCTCGAATTCATCATTAAGGCTCTGGATGTAACCAAAATAGTGAAAATCAGAATTGTTGTTGAGTATCAATTGCCAGGTATAGAGCGCAAAGGTGGAATCCGGATCCACTTTCACTGACAATACCGGCAGGTCTTTCAGGTCCTCGAAAGACTCTGAGCCTTTATTGAGAATTTCCTCAAAGATATTTTCAAAATTTTCAGCTCCAAACTGCCTGTGTTTATCCAATCTTGAACTGACCAGGACGTCGGCGTAGAACATAAGTGTATCCACCTTGGTTTCCAAATGCTGACTGTTAACCGGTGGAACAAAAAAGAGGCAGAGAATGAGTGGTGCAATGAATAATTTCATGGATTTTCTACTACAGATTATCAAAAATTAATTCAGTGGTTTCTGTCTGTGATTTGAAACCTTTGTGAGTAACGCAGCACCGATTGAAACTATTTTAGCGAAGGAGGCAGGATGTTTATTTTTCGGACTCCTCCACCTTGAGACCTGCCAATTTGATATAATCAGGTCTGTCGGAGATGGATTTGTGGATGTAGCTCTGCTCGACTTTATTACCATTGAGCAAAAATATTCCCGGCATTTGAAAACCGTCTCCAATGGGAACAGACATGCCATGACCTTTGGCAAAAGCGGCATCAAAACCCCTCATCCAGTTCTGGAATCCAAACAATTGATTGAAGTTGCCTTTCATAAGCCCAAAGGCCTGATAGAATTTTGCTGAATTGTCGCTTACATGTCTGAGGTCGTCAATCTTGTACTTTTTGAGGAATTTGTCAGCAACATCTGTTTCAGACATGTGAACAAGTACTATTTCGACCCCTTTAGCCTGAATTTCTTTTTTCACCTTATTGATATCATCCATGGCCTCCCTGCAGAACATACATCCGAAATTCCTGAGAAAAACAATTAGCGTAGGCTTTTTGCCACTGAGATGGTACACATCGTCCCCTTTACTGGTGGTCATTTCCTTTAAAGTGGAGACTGGGATGGTTCTGTAGTTCATAAAATAAAGGCTGGTTTATCTTCTTTTCATTGCTAACGATAGGCGTCACAAGATTACGAATTATAACTTATTATTCCAAAAAATAGTTTACGTCCGGGGTATTGATATTTATACTCAAGAAACCAGGGATAACTTCAACCACTAATGAGGGCATCAAAGTTGTAAATTAGGCTTTCTTATTATATAAAAGATCGCTCTCACAGCTCAACCGGCTACTGTGCCATCCTCTCCTCAAGCATCCTCATTATGCGTTCTGCTGAAGCGTGATCCCCAATCGCAACATAGCACTCAGCCAGCAATCTGTAGGGTAATTGGAAATTGGGATTGTAGCCGAGAGACATAGTTGCCGCATCGATGGCCCGGTGATATTCCTCCATTCTGAAAAGGGCAGCTGCCTTGTAGTAGTGTATCATATAATGGTGGGGTATCTCCTCCAATACCGTTTGAAATGCAGAGACAGCCGCTTCAAATTGACCTGTGTTTAACAATGCGCCACCTTTAAGTTCCAGCACAGGGCCATAATCCGGCAGGAGAGACAGTGCAGTTTCCGAGGCTGAAATTGCAGCTTCGTACTCCTCAATAAACATATAGGCGTCTGCCATTGCTGTCCAAACTTCGACATTATTGGGATCCTTCTCCAAATAATTTGCAAAGTGCTGCAATGCATCCAGTGGTTTGCCATCGCGGAGCTTTTGGTGTCCCTTGAAATCCTCCTTTGAGACACGCCTGACAACGGCTCCCACTATAGCGCCCTCAACTTCTGCATTGTAAATGGCCTCGTGGGGTGGCCAAAGTCCGTTTCTAATTTGAAAAGGGGAAATAAATGAGGAATAGAAGGTCGCATAATCCCAATCAGCCTCTGATTTTTCATAGTAACGGGTATATACAACTTCCACCACATCTGAATGGTCTCTGAAATAATACAATGAAGCCCGCCGGTCATTGGTAGCGATCCTCAGTTTATCATCTCCCCGGTATCCTTCAACTACATTTTCTATCAGCCAGTTGGAAGTCTCACGCAGTGAAATCATCGAATAGTCCAATTCATAGAAGCCTGCAGCGCCTCCGGTTCCACCGATTAATTCGTTGTAATAGATGTACTCATACGGGTGATTTTGCACAATATACCTTAGCGGCAATGCCAGTCCAAGTGCGACGACCACCCAAATTCCCGCTCTGGCAAACCGCTGGTCCACTTTTCGAAGCAAGCTCTCTATCCCAATACCTGCAAAAAGCACAATAAACGGATACACAAAGATGAAGTGGCGCCATCCTCCGTAGTGATTGGTGGTCATAAAACAGGCGTAATACAGAGGCAAAATGATGGCGGCTGCGACCATCAAAACTACAGGAAGGTTGTGCCTATCCACAAAATCTCTTACAAATCCAAGGCCTGCTGCAAATCCCGCCAGGACAATCAGGGGGATGGTGAGCTGCATGTATCGCAATACGTAGTACCAGGGCATGGCGGAAGAGAACAACTCCTCGCCTTCAAACACCTGTCTCAGGCTCACTCCAATATCTCCTGTGGCGTCCAGCACTTCAAGACTGTGTCGGATAGGAGCCTCCAGTCCAAAGGGCCAAAAGAGCAATCCAATTCCCCAGCCAATACCGGCCAAACTCACAGAGTACCCGGCCATCTTTCCGGCCACACCGAGATTATCAGATGCAAACCACTTTTTTGCAGGAAATCTGAGAGCGTAAAATATCCCGGCAAAAAACACCAGATAGCCGGCGAGCAAAACCCCACCTCCAAGTCTCAAGCTAAATGCGGCTGCAATTCCGACAATCACCCAGGTGGCAGCTTTTTTGTTGATTCGAGGCAGGGACCTTAAAAACGGAATCATCCAGTAAAAGGCGAACATCACCGCAGTAGCCATGGGGATATCCCGGTGGTTGTTATAAGCGTGTCCAAGAAAACGCGGCGATAGCAAAAGAAGGAGGCAAACCACAAAAGCCATCCTGTAGCCACCGCCCAGCCTCAATGCGATTAAGCCGGTGAGTAAAATGGCCAACCAGCCCACCACTGCATTCCAAAAATGCCTGAATCCAAAAGAGTCGGCCGGCATCCCCAGCCACCTTTGAACGGTGTAGAGTATGTTGTCAAAAGTCTGAGCATTGTAGTGCTGTGGGTCAATACCGGTTTGTGAAACTGCTGCCTTATCTGAACCAAAAGTGGCGTAATAGTTGTAAACGCGCTCTGCCTGGTCCAAATATCGGTGTTCATCTCCGGATATTCCGGCATTCTGACTCAAAATAGTCATGCCGATAAAAGAAACCACCATAAGACCTAAAAAAGCCAGTCTGAAAAGTGGACTCTCCCCGCCAATCGACATGGGGGGTACAATTTTGCGCTTCCATTCTCGCACCGCATTACGACTCAAAAAATTGATTCGCTTTCGCCATCCCGGTCCGGGTAATTCATCAATCTCTCCGGAGACAATAATATCTGTTTCAAGTTGGGCATCTGGGTAGCGCATCAAGACTTCGCCAGCAATATCATCAAGGATGTTGCTATCAGAGTTTTCCGCTGAATTATTGATTGCAAAATGCGCAATCCGGTTTTCAGCGAGCACGAAAGGTGCTAAAAGGCCCGCTTTTTCTCCTGAACCTGAAAGGACCCAGCCAGCGCGGCTATTGATGTCTGTGGAGGAAAGTTTTCCGGCGAGGCTTTTCCAATTCACGGTCCCTTTGATTCTGTCCTTGTCAATAAAGAGGACCTGGGCGTTTTCTTCCCCTTTTTCAAGTGAAGTAATTAAATCACCACGAGCGGATTCACCACTAAAAACCGAGACCTTTAAATTTTCGAGTTCACCACTCAGACTTCCGGAAGGGCCCTCATTCGACCTTATGAAAAGACAGTTGTTTCCAGAGCCTTGAAAAAGAGAAAAGGCGGTTCGAAACTTTTTGAAATCCCCACGGGAAAAAGCATTTGCCACCACTACCAATCGTATATCCAAGCCTTTTTTTGGGCGCTTCCCGGTGACATTTCCCTGCCTGTTTTTGCTTTCTCGTTTAGTCATTGGCTGTTCGGTTTTCAATTGGCAATTTCGCTATCGCGAATTTCTTCTGCCTTTTCCCTGCTGTGTTCGATGGAGTATTTTAAGAGGTTTTCTACTACTGGTGTGGGCTCCAATTCCATATATATTTGGTAGGAAAAAAGCCTTTTACTTATGCGAATCAAACCTTTATTCACAGCAATCAGGAATCTGGAAATCCAATTTTTTCCAATGGCCTCCGGATAGGGAGCAGGTATCCCTCTGGTTTTCCTAATTTTAAACCCCGTTTGTTTGCAGAGTTTTTTTAGAGTTCCAAAAGTAAAAAGTCGCTTATGGGTCCGGTCGAGTATTCCTTTTTTGCCGTAGTTAAAATTGCCGAAAAACAACTGCAGGCGGGTGATAAAAAATGCAATATTCGGAGTGGTTAAAATGACCAGGGGCTTACGCGAAGGGTGAATGTGCTTTCGAATGTAATCCATCAACAGCTCGGGGTCATCCACATGTTCAATTACATCCAACAATAGGATAAGGTCGTAGTCGCCAATCTTTATTTTGAAATCCGGGGCATTTAGATTGCCTTTGATGTACTTATTGAAATTGATGTTTTCTTCCTGGTCATACATATCCAGTCCGGTAATCACACAGCCTTTTTTCAGCAGCTCTCCAGCCATTAGTCCGGGACCCGCCCCCAGGTCAAGTACTTTGCTATTGTCGGGAACGCGGTCCAGTGCCATTGTATGCGAACTCGTATAACCCAATTTCAGGGTGTAGGGGATTTTCCCGGAGTCGATGTCGTACTCCATTTTGTAAAACAAATTGAGCCTGTGTAATTTGCTCTGCACCGATGCTACCAGCACATTCCAGGCGTACTTTATACCGTTGACATGGCATATTTCGTCTCCGTAAAAAGTGGGAATGGGAATTTCAGCGATTTTCATTCGAGCCAAAAGCAACTGAATGATAATCTGAGTATCAAAGTCAAAATCATTGGAATTCCGCTCAAAGGGTAGTCGGCTGAGTGCATCCACAGAATAGGCCCGGTAGCCGGAGTGAAATTCGGAAAGCCCGGCACCGAGAATAAAATTTTGAAGCCGGGTGAGAATGATGTTTCCCACGAATTTATAGAGCGGCATCCCTCCTTTGAGTGCATCTTTTTTGCGCAGCATCCTGGAGCCAAAAACAGCCTGATGGTGTCCGTCTTTAAGGGGTTCTACCATTTTCTCCAGATATTCCGGGGCGTATTGGCCATCTCCGTGCAGCAGCACTACATAGTCAAAGCCATTGATGATGGCATAGCGATAACCGAGTTTTTGATTGCCTCCGTACCCCTGGTTGTCGGGATTGAAGAGCACCGTTAAATTGAGGTCGGGATTGGAGCGTCGATACTCGCGAGCCACTTCAAAGGTGCGGTCAGCGGAGTGGTCATCGATAATGAGTATCTCATAATCATAATCCACAAAAATAGAACGGGGAATCCTGTCAAGCACTTTGGAAATGTGCTTCTCCGCATTGTAGGCAACTACGAATATTAGCAGCCTGTCGCGTCCATTATGTTGGCCTCCTCTCCCGGACATTATTTGGTGTTGATACTGGATTAAATCACAAATATAACCAATAGCCCTGAAATAATATTGGACAGGCCCCGCTTTGGATGCTTTAAGGGCCTCTGAAAAAAGTGAAAGTTTAAAGTGCTTGCGGCTGAGATGGAGAGGTCATTCCAGTGTACCGAACTTGCCCGTATTAAATTCCCTGATGGCTTCTTCCAGCTCTTCACGGGTATTCATCAGGAAGGGTCCGTACTGAGCGATGGGTTCATTGATGGGTTCTCCCGAGAGAAAAAGCACCACCGAGTCCTCCGGGGCCTCCAGTAAAATTTTGTCTCCGCTGTTGTCAGGTCTAAAAAAAACAAAGTGGTCTGTGGGTGCTTTTTGGTCTCCATTGACCTTGAGGTTTCCCTCCACAACCAAAATCCCGGTGTTAAAACCACTCTTTACAGGGAGTTCAAATCGAGCTCCCTTTTTTAAATGGATGTCAAACATATCCATGGAGGTGTAGGTTTTGGCAGGTCCTTTAACCCCATTTAATTCGCCTGCTATCAAAAAGCAGGTTCCGCCATCTCCCGGAATGGCCACCTTACCTTTATCCTCGTGTCTGATATCCTGGTAGCGTGGTTCCACCGATTTGTATTTGGCGGGTAGATTAACCCACAATTGGACCATCTGGAAAAGTCCGCCACTTCGCTGGAAACCCTCTTCGTGAAATTCTTTATGAAGCAAACCCGAACCCGCTGTCATCCACTGGACCCCTCCCTTCCCTATTACACCACTGTTTCCGGCACTGTCGTAGTGGGCGATTTTGCCGTGGTACGCTATGGTTACGGTTTCAAATCCCTTGTGCGGGTGCACATCTACACCTCTTGGTTTATCAGAGGGATTGAATTCAATCTTTGAGTTGTAGTCCAGCAGAAAAAACGGACTCATCATCCTGGATATCCGGTATCCAGATGGGAAGAAATTGTGTGTTCTGAATCCGTTACCCACCCAGGATGGGTCAGGTGGAGAGAGTACTCTTTCGATTTTTCGGTACATTGCTTATTTTTGAAACTAACAGCGTAATGGGCAATTGGTTTTAAGTGGTTTATTATGAAAAACCGGGGGAAGTAGTGGTGAAGTGGCGGAGTAATCCTATTCCCCGGGAATGGTTATTTCATAGTAAAAACAGGATTGTGCTCCAAAAATACCGAGTCCCTCATCTCCCTCAATGTTGGATTCAACCAGGGTGTAGTTGGAAAAGGGCCCCTGGTTGTTGCGATTGTACTCCAGGGTTTCCCAAAAGCGAAATTGTGCCCTCTCGATGGTGCACCACTTTAAAATCACCTCATCTCCCCGGCTAAAAAAACCAAAAGTCTCAGGGTCAAAATCCGTTCCCCTAGGTTCTGCCTTTAAGATGTTTATCTCAAAACTCTGGCCGTCAAACAGGGCATCATCGGTTACTGAAGCCAGAGGGGGTATAAAAGGCCCTCCATTGACAGAAGTGAAATACCGATAAAAATCAGGCCCGGGAGGATCGCTCAATGATAGCCTCAATTGTGCCAGGGAGTCGGCATCGGGATCCGGTACAGCTGTGGCCCACAGGGAGTCAAGCGGCACAGGTCGCGGTATCTCAACACTCGAAGTCACCCTGCGATCATCCACAATTACTTCCAATTCATACTGCTCGCCCGGAGAAGCGTCTATTTCTCCATTGACATCCACATACAGGCAGATATTGACCAACACCGAATCAATCCCCAAACTGGAAATCACCACTTCTCTAAAATCCTCGGGTATATCTTCCAGACACACTTTGGAAAGCTCTACCATCTCATCTCCCCGAGAAACGGCGACCATGGCATCCCGGATAAAAACATCACTGGCAAAGTCTGCATCGATCAAACCGGTAAATGGGAAACTCCTGCTGATTACGGCAAAGGTGGGCATTGCACCTCCTTCGCTCCACTCAATGTAGGCCTCGACCACTATTTCGTCCCGATCCACAGAAATACCCGGATCAAAGGGCTCTTCGCAGGATGATAGCATCAACACCAGTGAAAATAACAGGAAAGTGGCTGCTGTACTAAATAATTTATATGTCGGAATAATTGCTGTCATGGTGTGTTATTTAAAGTTGAAGTTCCAGGTTACTGAGGGAATGATGGGAAACAGGGAGACCTGTACTAATTCAGCATTGACTTGCTCGGCACCGTCCTGTTCGAAGGAGGGGTAAACGAAGAGCGGGTTTTTCCTGCTGTAAACATTATAGACTGAAAAAGTCCAGTAACTGCTGAATCGACCGTCTCTTC
>SL_3KL_010_SEDDRAFT_10002038_pt1 | contig 18523 bp, 15 predicted proteins | sample SodLakKL_010_SED_2_FD_10381 | JGI IMG/M metagenome (IMG submission 10381) | reverse complement strand
GCAACCGGAACTCCGAGAAGTATTGCAATCATTACCCAGCGGGTGAATTCTTTTATCATTATTAATATCACCCGGAAGATCCCGGCCCCGAACACTTTTCTGATGCCTATTTCCCTGGTCTTCTGTTCTGCCATATAGGAAGCCAGTCCAAACAAACCAAGGCACGATATTGCGACGGCAAGCACAGAAAACCATAAAAAAAGAGTTCCCATGCGCTGTTCGGCGCGATACATCCTGTCAAACTGCTGATCGAAAAACTGGTAATTCAGAGGTTCATCGGGGCAAACACGGCTCCAGACTGATTCAACATCCTTCATAGTCTGCAAAACCTGCCCGGGCCCGAGCCTTAGATGGAGAAGGGGGGAGTCCTGGGGACTAAGACGAATGACGAGTGGAGAAATACTGCTTTTGAGATCATGAAAATGAAAATCATTTACTACACCTATTATCAACCCGTCATTACCCCACATATTAAAACTCTTACCTATTATATCGTCAGCCCCTATAAAGCGTGCAGCCGCCTCATTAATAATATACGCCGACGAATCGGTAGCAAATTCTCTTGAAAAAGACCTGCCCTGAGCCATATCCATTCCAAAACACTCAATAAAATCATAGTCGGTATGAAGGAAGTTGAACAGTACACGATCATCAGGGTTCTTCCCCTCCCAGTTTATGCCATAGGTGGAATTTCCTATTTGTGAAGGCAGATTGCTCGAAGCCGTAACCAGTTCTACTTCCGGCATGCTTCTAAGCTCCTGGATCAGGGTGTTCTTATTATTCCCGGTCATGGATGTAGTGAACAGGGTTACTATGTTCTCCTTTTCAAAACCAAGGTGTTTGTTTCTCACGTATGACATCTGGTCTTTAATAACCATTGTGCTTATTATCAATGCTACTGATAATGCAAACTGTGAAACGACAAGTGCCCTCCTGAACCCTTTTGATCCTGATTTATGTTGTCCTTTTAGAACTGCAACCGGACCGAAGGAAGACAGAAAAACAGCCGGATAACTACCTGCTATTAGGCCCGTGATCAATGAAATTATCAACAATCCGCCCAGTGTTTTCCAGGAGAGAATATTAAGCGACAATTCCTTGCCGGCCAGGTTGCTGAATGAAGGGAGCATTATCTCAACCATAACAAGTGCAACGGTTAGTGCAACCAGTGCGAACAGGACCGACTCTCCGAAAAACTGACCGGCTATCTGGTTNCTGTTGCCACCCATAACCTTTCGAAGTCCAACCTCGCGTGACCGGCGGGCCGACCTTGCGGTGGAAAGGTTCATGAAGTTGATGCATGCGATAAGAAGTACTATCAGTGCTACAACAGAAAAAATCCTGACGTTATGTATCGCCCCTTTCCCCCATATATTATGCAGGTAAGAATCAGACAAAGGTTCAAGATGAAGTGTAGTCTGCTCCTGGTGGTCTTCCATAAAACCGGTAATTTTTTGTTCTGTTTCACGGTAATCGTTTACGCTCTCAATCTGAACATAAGTATAAAAGGAATTACTGTTCCAGTTGCCGGGGTTTCCCCAGTACCTTTCGATATTTGTATCAAAGCTTATTATAAAATCAAATGCCAGATGTGTGTTGGACGGCCTGTCAATAACAGCAGATACTGTATATTCATATTCATTGTTGATTGTAATCACCTTGCCAACTACATCGGTTCGTCCAAAATATTTTTCCGCCATATCTTTAGTTAGCACTATCCTGTCCGGAGCGTCCAGGGCATTTTCATTACTGCCCGAAATAAAGTCAAATGTGAACATTTCAAATGCAGCGGGATCGGCAAAATAACCCTGACTTTCATGGTGCAATTCAAAACCTGTCCTGAATATTAGCTGCCTCCATACCGGGGTAAACCTTGTTATATTTTTAATCTCCGGAAAATTCTCTTTAAGTGCCGGAGCAAGCGGCCCGGGTGTGTTATAAACCAGTAAAGGGTCCTGTCCGTCGTATTCTTGTTTCTCATATACCCGGTAAAGCTCATCAAGGTTTTGATGAAACCTGTCATAACTAAGTTCATCGACAACCCATATCAATATCATTATCGATGTTGCCATTCCGATGGCAAGCCCGGCAATATTCAGCAAAGAAAAACTCCATTGCCTTATAAAATTCCGGAATGCGATCAATACGTAATTTTTAAGCATAATCTAGAATATTAAATCAAGGCTACTCATTTCTAAGGGTGTTAGCGGGATTCAGACTGGCAGTTTTCCATGCCTGGCTTCCAACGGTCAAAACAGAAATCAGCAAAGCAATTACTCCCGCCAGTAAAAAAACCGCCGGTCGCTGATCAATCCTGTACGGAAAATTCTCAAGCCATCTTGACATTGCCAGGTAGGCTAATGGCCATGCTATAATATTCGATATTATAACCCACCGGGTGAACTCCGATACCAAAAGAAGAATAATCCGGTAGATGCTGGAGCCAAGAACCTTCCGTATACCAACCTCTTTGGTACGACGAAGTGAAACAAAGGTACTCAATCCATAAAGTCCCATACATGCAATAATGACAGCCACAAGGGCAAAATATCTGAACAAGCTGCCTATCCTGATCTCCGACCGGTAAAGATTGTCTATCTCCTCATCCAGGAACCGGTAATCAAAAAACGATCCCGGCGAGAGTATTTCCCATTGCTCTCTTACATGTTCGATTGCCTCCTCTCTCATCCGCTGATTTATTCTAATATTGGCAAGACTAAGGTTGTTTGGGCTCCATCCCAGAACAAGCGGACCTATGGGTTCATGGAGTGACCTGAAATGAAAATCCTTCACTACACCAATTATCCTCACCGGTTGTTGTCCCCCAACATGAAACTCTTTACCTGAAGGATCGTCAAAACCAAAATACCTTACCGCTTCTTCATTAAGAATAAAGGCATTCTCACTGTCGGCGATCCGGTTATGGTCAAAATTGCGGCCATCAACAAGTTCAAGTCCCATAACATTTATATAGTCAGGATCAACCGGCAAAAACTTGTGAGGTTTGCTTTCTCCCTCGATCACCCAGCTATTGAACCAGGTAACATATCCCGGCATATTATTTGACATTGATACGGATACAACAGCATCATGCTGCAGCAGATTCTCTCTGAAAACATCGCTTGAGGCAAATATTTCCCTGTTGAGCCTTACTGTAATCAGGTCATCCTTGATAAAACCCAGATCCTTATCTCGCATAAAGCCAACCTGCCGGCTAACCGTCAGGGTGCTTATAATGAGAATAATAGAGATAGTGAACTGGAATATTATAAGCACACGTCTGAACCGTAACGCTCCCCTGCCCCCGCTAACTGCGCCTTTCAGTACAGAATGGACTTTCATTGACGACAAATAGAAAGCAGGATAGATCCCTGCCAGCAATCCTGTACCGATAATAAGCAGAAGAAGCGCCAGGAAAAAACTTAAACTGCTGAATGGATCAAAGGTGAGAGCCGATGTGAGCAGGTTGTTAAAAACCGGAAGCAACAGCTCTACCAGCGCTATACCAAGAATAAACGCTGCAAAGCTCATTAAGACCGATTCTGCAAGGTGCTGGAATACCAGGTTCTTTCTGGCAGCTCCCATGATCTTCCTCACCCCTATCTCCCGACTCCTTGAAGATGCATTTGCTGTGGCAAGATTTATGAAATTAACTATTGCTATCAGTAAAATGAATCCGGCTACTACAATAAGCGTATAAACAAGTGGCAGGTTGCCGTGTATGACAGGGGGCGAATCATTGAGAGTGCGGTTGAAATAAATGTCGCCAAGAGGGCGAAACCTGAAGCTGAAGCTCCGAGTATCGGGAAACCGTTCATCAATAAGTCCGTTAAACTTATCAGCCAGTATCAGGGGATCTGCATTTTCATGGAACAGAACGTAGGTGAAAAAGTTCATATAACTGAACAGGTACCTGTCATGATCGTCATTATTCTCAATATAGGGAAGGCTGGAGAATGAGCCGAGGGCTTTGACAGGCAAATGGAAATTTTCTATATCTTCAATTATTGCAGTTACTGTATATTCACGGTTGTCGTTAAAAGTAATCATTTCGCCTACCGGATCATCATTCCCGAATAGCCTTTCAGCCTCCGATTCCGTCAGCACAAGCGAGAAAGGCAGTTGAAGTGCCGTAACTGCATCTCCCCTGATAAACTCAAAGGTAAACACATCAAAAATGGTTGAATCAGCATATGCGAAACCATCAATCCTCTGGTATTCGCCATCTCTTTTCAATAGAGGCCGGTATCTGAAATCCATCCTGGCAGCCTGCTGGACCTCGGGAAATTCATCTTTAAGTATAAGAGCCTGTGCTGTCCCGGTAACCGTGAAATCACCTACTTCGAGCCGGTATATCCTGTCATGATTTTCATTGAATTTGTCGACCGATAGTTCAGAAAACACATACAGCATGATCAGAACAGAAGCTGCTATTCCCGCAGCCAGTCCGGCGACATTAATTGCCGACGTAACCCGGTTTCTTATAAGCGCCCGTAATGCCGATATAATGTAGCTCTTGATCATCAGATGTATATTAGAATTAAGTTTTCTGCCTGACTAATCACCGCTATCCATTATAAACACAGTACTGCATACTACAAGGTAATTACTTTTGCCCCTGAAAACCCTCAATAAAGATATTTGTGATTCTGTTTGCGGACTGGCAGTTTTGTCAGATTTTTTCATTTTATCAAACATTTCTGGTGATTGCAATAAATGGTATCAATATGGGTGCCACACATACCAAATCCCGCATTTACAGATAGTTGACTGCCGCAAGACAAATCCTCAGTTGTTCGCTATTATACATTGTATGTACGTATACGGACAACAGGTTTAGTCTTCAGGACAATATCCCTTATCATCAGATAAATCCGGAGCTTTGCTCGCCTCCACGGCAAGCTTGTCGCATACTTCATTCTCGGGTACATTGGCATGTCCCTTGACCCAAACAAAATTCACATTGTGCTTTCTGTACACTTTCAGAAACCGTTTCCACAAATCCGGGTTCTTTTTTTTATTGAAATCTTTTTTCTCCCAACCGAAAACCCATTTCTTCTCCACCGCATCGGCAACATATCGTGAATCAGTATAGATTGTGACATTGCTACCGCGTATCCTTAGTGACTCAAGCGCCACAATAACAGCCAGTAACTCCATCCTGTTGTTTGTGGTTAGTTTGAAGCCCTGTGACAGTTCTTTCCGGTGCCGTCCGGACATAAGAACAATCCCGTACCCGCCGGGTCCGGGATTACCTTGTGCCGCACCATCTGTATAAACAGTTATTGTTGGGTGTTTATTCATAAAGCGGACTAACAGATCCGTCAGTTAACTATTGTCATCTCCTCTATAAGATGTGTTGCGCCGGCAAATTTATCTATTATAAACAGTATATACCGTACGTCAACAGCAATGCATCTTTGCAGTTCGGGTTCAAAGGCAATGTCGGCACTCATAGCCTCCCAGTTGCCGTCAAAAGCCAGNCCTATCAGTTCACCTTTTGCATTGATCAGCGGACTGCCGGAATTACCGCCNGTAATATCGTTATTAGTCAGGAAGTTTACGGGCATGACGCCGTTATCCCCGTAGATACCATAATCGCGATCTTTATAAAGCTCTTTAAGCCTTTCCGGAACCACAAACTCCCAGTTTGTGGGATCCTCTTTTTCCATCACTCCGCCGAGAGTTGTAATATGATCATACCATACGGCATCACGCGGCTGGTATCCGCCAACTGTTCCATAGCTTAGCCTCATCGAGAAATTGGCATCCGGGTAGAATGTCTTTTCAGGATTTTTTTCCATCAGTCCGGCAATATAAAGCCTTTGTCCCCTTGAAAGATCAAGGTAATGCTCCTGCATAAGCGTCCGCAGTTCTCCCAGTTTATTCAAGGTTGAGATACCAAGTCTTACTGCAGGGTCGGCTTCGAGAATTTCCCCGGAAGGGTTTTTAAGGAATTCTTCAAGCCTCTCTTCAGATGCAAATACTGATTCACTGAACAGATAATCTGCAAACCTTTCAAAATCGCCGCTATATTTTTTATGTATCTCATTCAGGGCATCGGGACGAAATTCACTTTCAACATCACTATACAGGAGCTCAAGCATTGCGGCAACAACTTTCCTGTCGGTTGGCGGGTTGTAGTCCTTGTAGAAAGATCCCGCCGATGTTCTCAGTCTCTCAACAGCATCATCTATCGCCTGAGGATCATTAGTCCCCGTTAGCTGGGTAAGTAAACCTGATGAACGGTTAGCCATGGTAACTATCTCACAACTGCGGAGTATGGTTTCATTTAAATACTGGATTGCATGATTGTAATCTCTCCTGTTCTCAACCGCCTTCTCAATCAAATCAAGCGCATTGCCGTAAGTTCTTCTCCTCTGCCTGGCTTCTGAAACCCAGTTGGCAAAAGACTCTTCACTTTCTTTTTTACTCTCATAGATCCCGAGCCTTTTGAGTATCTCGCTCTGGCCAATCGAAAATTTCCAGTAGTTGGTGGAGCCTGAGTATTTGTTTGCATACTGTATCCTCACCCTGTCACTGGCAAGCATATCTTCCAGCAATATCTCCTGCCTGAGTCCGCGTATCTTGATGCGGTTCGGATGGGTTACCTCAAGAACCTCATTTATCTCAAAGGAGGTCATATAGCGGGTAGTGCCACCCGGGTAACCAAGCACCATTGCAAAATCACCGGGCTCAATACCTGCAGTGGATACAGGCAAATGGTGCCTGGGGTTCATGGGAATATTGTCTTCCGAGTAGTCGGCCGGCAACCCCTCAGCATCTGTATAAACCCTGAAAAGGGCGAAGTCACCTGTTTGACGTGGCCACATCCAGTTATCGGTATCGCCCCCGTATTTTCCAATTGATGAGGGCGGGGTGCCCACAAGCCTCACATCTGTGAATCGCTCATAGACCATCATATAGTACTGGTTGCCTCCGAAAAACGGCTGCACCCTGGCGAAATAATGGGTATTGGCAGTAGCCTCGTTCTCAATTTTCCTGGATACCAGTCCGATAATCACATCCCTCTCCTCCTCCTTCATTGAATGATCAACCCCCTCCAGCACACGATCGCTCACATCTTCAATTCTGTTCAGAAAAGTTACCGATAATCCCGGCGAAGGGATCTCCTCATTTATATCTGCGGCCCAGAATCCATCAGTAAGATAGTCATTCTCAACTGTACTGTGAGTCTGTATAACCCCATAACCGCAGTGATGGTTGGTAAGAACCAGTCCCCTGTCAGAGATCATCTCACCGGTACATCCACCCCCGAATATCACAATTGCATCCTTCAGGCTTGACCTGTTTATATGGTATATATCATCGGCACCCAGTTCCAGTCCGAGTTCCTGCATATGTTCCATATTAAGCTTCTCAAGAAGCGGTAAAAGCCACATACCTTCATCAGCACGCAAACTGAGGCTGAATACTAGCGAGACGGTAATCAATAATATCTGAAATTTTCTCATCTGAGTAATGTTGGTGTTATTAGTAAGAACTTGTTCCTGTTGAAACAAGATACATAATTTAAATGGTATTATACTGATTGGCCCAAAATAACCATAAAGATAAAATCTTCTCTATGAATAATATCATAAAACACTTTTTCATATCATTTGTTAAAATCTATTTTAGCCTGACGGGGCTTGAGCCTGAAACTCTTTCTGTGCCAGCATGTTGGTCCGTGCCCCCTCAGCGCCCCGGCATGATTTGAAGTAGGATACCCCTTATTCCTGTCCCACCCGTATTGCGGAAACTCTTTATGCAATTCCCGCATAATTCCATCCCTGTGTGTTTTAGCCAGTACTGATGCTGCCGCTATGCTCATATAAAGAGAGTCACCTTTAACAATGCAGGTGTGCGGAACATTTTCAAAATTTCTAAACCGGTTACCGTCAACTATGATATATTCAGGGAAGTGAACAAGTTGTGAAAGAGCCCGGTGCATGGCAAGTATGGATGCATTGAGAATATTCATGCTGTCGATCTCTCCGGGGCCCGCCATCCCTATTGCCCATGACCGGGCAGATTTTTCAATCTCCTCTCTCAGAATGTTACGACTTGTTTCCGAAAGTTTTTTGGAGTCATTAAGATTTAAATTAAGGTAGTCACCGGGAAGAATAACAGCAGCTGCAACCACCGGTCCCGCCAGGCATCCTCTGCCTGCTTCATCGCAGCCCGCTTCAAGGACTTTGCCGCTATATGATTTTATCAGCATAACCACTATTTTCCTGAATCAATGGCAGCCTCAATTGATCGCCATAGCAGATCAGCTGTACGGTCCCACGAAAACAATTTTCTCCTCCCGGCCGCCTTATCAATAAGTTCTTCCCGGTATTTTTCGTCAGCAGCCAGCCTTGTCAAACCGTCAACAATTGAACTTATATCTCCGGGATCAACATAATGAGCAGCATCACCGGCAACTTCAGGCAGAGAGGTTCTGTCGGAAACAATGACAGGTGTGTTGCAATACATCGCTTCAATAACCGGTATGCCAAAACCCTCAAAAAAAGGAATATAGACCAGGGCAATTGCAGCACCGTATAATTTTCTTAAACCCGGCGGTTCCATTCTCCCGGTAAAAATCACATCATCCCTTGAAACCATTTTTTCCAGAACCCTGTCCATAGCCCTATAGCCGTGCATCCTTTCACCCGCAAGCACCAGCTTTACCGCCGATCCGGTTCCGGTTTTAAAGGTATCAAATGCTCTAAGCAATCCGCCGATATTCTTTCTCTCGTGAAACGAGCCTGCAAAAAGGAAAAAATCAGCACCTCCGGCAAGTTCATTTTTAACCACCTCCCTCTCTTTCCCGCTAAGGGGTTTATAGTCATCTCCGGCACCATTATAAACGACATCAATCTTTTCGGGAGATATGCCGAAACTGTTACAAATATCTTTTTTTGAATATTCAGATACGGTAGCTATCCTTGCAGCACCGGCAGCAAATTTTGGGAAAAAATGGCGGTAATAAATACGGGTCAGCCACGGATGAAATTCCGGATAGTGCATGAAATTGATATCGTGAATAACGGGGAGTGAAGTTATATTGGCCGACAGTGATAAATACCCGTCGGGAGAAAGGAAAAACGCTGCTCCCTGCCGTTCCAGAATCCGGGGAATTGAATATTCAAACCATGCATACCACAGGAGTGGATGTCTGGCCTGAGGCGCAACTAAAAGCGGGGTAATATTATCTGAAAAAATAAATTCTTCAGACCAGGGTCTGTCGAATAAGAACAGAAACTCATGTTCCGGATGGCCACGGGTGATCCGTTTCAGTGTTTCTGTTGCAAACCAGCCTATACCCTCAAGTTTTCCAGGCAGCAGCAATCTGGTATTAACAGCGATCTTCATATGCTATGGCTTATTAAAAATCCCTTACCGGTTTTTCATTATTATTGACTACTTTTATTCTTAATTGGCCTCAACCCCGTTGTACAGATGAAGAGGAAATTCCTTACAAATCTAACATTATTAATTATTCTCAACCTGCTGGTAAAACCTTTCTGGGTGTTAGGCATAGACCTGACCGTTCAGAATACAGTGGGTGCAGCTGAATATGGATTTTATTTCTCCCTCCTCAGTTTTTCATTACTGCTTAATATAGTGCAGGAGATGGGAATCTCCAACTACAATAACAGGGAGATAGCCAGGGACCAAAGTCGTATTTCGAACCTGCTTCCCAATATCCTGGTTTTGAAACTCATCCTTGCAGTTATATATTTTACTGTAAGTCTGGCAATTGCATTGGCAATCGGATATGAGTGGCTGCAGATCAGGTTGCTTATAGTTCTACTCTTCAACCAGTTTCTGCATTCACTCATTCTCTACCTCCGGAGCAATATAAGCGGCCTCCAGATGTTCAGAACAGACAGCCTCCTTTCTGTAACCGACCGTCTGCTGATGATAATAATATGCAGTATATTGTTGTGGGGAAATGTCGGGGGAGAGGTATTCAGGATTGAATGGTTTGTATATGCACAAACGGCAGCATATGTTATTACTTCGGTTATTATCACGCTTATCGTGCTTAGTAATGCAAACTTCAGCAAGTTGGCAATTGATTTTCCGGGAATATTGAACATGCTGAGACAAAGCTACCCTTACGCCTTGCTTGGATTACTTATGATACTCTATTACCGGACCGATTCGGTTATGCTCGAGAGGATGCTTCCGGATGGGATGGTTCAGGCAGGGATCTATGCCCAGGGATTCAGGATACTTGATGCAGCTTCAATGCTTGGATTCCTGTTTGCGGGGATATTGTTGCCAATGTTTGCCAGGATGATCAAGCAGAAACAGCCTGTGGGACAGCTATTCAGCTTTTCTTTCAGGTTGCTCATTGTCCCGTCAGTTACTGCAGCAATTGCCCTGAATTTTTACCGGATTGAGATAATGGAACTCCTGTACCGGCATCATGCTGATGAAGCAGCACCCATTTTTGGAATCCTGATGATAAGTTTTGTTTTTATAAGCATATCCATTTTATCAGGTACACTGCTTACGGCTAATGGTAGTTTACGGAGACTAAACATGATTGCCGTTTTCAGCGTAATAATGAATATCGTTCTTAATATTTTATTAATTCCCGGATACCAGGCACTCGGATCGGCAGTGGCCAGTATGGCAACCCAATTGTTCACGGCAATCCTGCAGGTGTTAATGGTTCAAAGGATTTTCAGGTTCAGGATGATAACAGGTCAGGCAGTCCGGTTTGCCCTTTTTACCGGATTATTGGTGCTTACGGCATTAGTCGCAGGAGTTACTGATCTGCCATGGGTTTATGGCTTCCTGTTGATCTGTCTTGCAGGAGTCGCATTCTCATTTACACTCAGATTGATAAAAACACGGGAAATCATGGAGTCGTTGTTCTGACCATGATAAAAAAAATCTATATTTGTCCTGTAAAAATCCCTCAGGTTCACATACCATACGGAATAAAAAAATGTTATTATTATAAACAGGTTGCAAAATGACAAAATTGTTGAAAAAATCAGCGGGAATATTGCTCTTATTTTTACTGATAGTTCCCTCCTCCTGCAAGAAATATGATGACGGGCCCTGGTTCAGCATCTATTCCAAAACGGAGAGGGTAACAGGAAACTGGAGATTCTCCCTGGTGAGGGAAGATGGTGAAGACCTTACAGAGGAGTATGCCAACAATACCGTCAATATTCAGAAAGGGGGTAACCTTTACTGGGCTCAGGGTTACATAGGGAATAATCCCTGGGATACCTATGGTCCGGGCGGAGAATGGCGATTTGTAAATGACAAGAACCAGCTTGAGATGCATTTTACATCAGGCGTAAAAGAGGAGTTCACATTAACCTGGGATATCAAACGTCTTGCATACGGTGATTTACGACTGGAAAGGCATGAAGACGGTAAAAAGATAGAGTGGAGAATGTGGTCAGCATACTAATTTTTTCCTCTTCAAAATTTTATTCTGCCGAAGATTTTTGACAACAAATTTGCTGCGGCGGGTTCTTTCCTTGTAATGATCAGTTCTAAATGTTGATAACCCTCGAAATTATCAACATTTTGCCCGTTTATCCGTATCATTTTTTGAAATAAGAGTACATACAGGTATTTTTGGTTATACACGCCCGGCAAGGTCCGGGCAATCACTTGGTCGTACCGGTATTTCTATAAAAAATGAAAAACAAAATTCAGAAGGATGAGCAGATGAAGAGGGTTCACAGGCAATCATTCCTGCTCAACGCACGTGAGAAGCGTGCAATCAACCGTTATTGTGAGAAATACAAGGTTAACAACAAGTCGAAGTTCATCCGCGAAACGTTAGTCACTGCCATACTGAAAAAATTTGATGAAGATCATCCAACACTCTTCGAGCTTGACGGGCAGCCTAACCTGTTTTCGAATTCAGGTTCCTGATTTATCGTAATTCATGACCCGAAAAACCCGGAACCGGTTCTCACCGCAAGCCATTATCTATTAAGATCAGCAGGAGCAGTCACTTTGCACAAAAACAGTATACACCGTTGATGCTTTATCAGACATCAAAATATTCATTTGCATGGAACTATTTTACTTGAGCCGGTCAGGATTTTTTGCAATAAACTCTTTCCAGCTCTTGTAGTTGCTTACCTTTTCAGGCAGACCGCCCTGGTAAAAATGACATAAAGCAGCGGCAAGGCCGTCGGTGGCATCAAGATTACCTGGAAGTTCCTTTATATCCAGTATCCTCTGCAACATGACAGCCACCTGCTCCTTGGAAGCTTTACCCTGTCCGGTAATTGCAAGCTTTATCTTCAGTGGCGCATATTCAAAAATCGGAAGAGACCGGTATAGACCAGCAGCCATAGCTACACCTTGTGCACGGCCAAGTTTTAGCATTGACTGTACATTCTTGCCGTAAAACGGAGCCTCTATTGCCATCTCGTCGGGATGATACTGATCTATCAGATGCAGGGTACGCTCAAATATTCGCTGTAACTTAAGATAGTGGTTGCCAAACTTCGAAAGCTCTATCGCACCCAGGGCGAGCATAAACGGATCTTTACCTGTACATTTTATCAACCCGTAACCCATCATTGTGGTTCCCGGATCAATACCCAGTATGATTCTCTCCTGTTTCAAAAAAACACTATTAATGAGCTCCTATCTCTTTTCTGAGTCCTGTGAAATGCTCATATGGCTGTACAATAAAAGATTTGGTCATTGGCATACCGCTGTAGGATCCTGTTTCAATAAAATTAAGGGCCTCCTTAAGTGATGCCTCCTCCGGGTCACCAAACATGCGGGAAATATCATCAGGCACATAAGAATCTGCCTGCAGGCCCTCAAAGTAGTCGCCAAAATCGTCAGCGTTGGCAATTTTGAATGTCACCGGCACAAAGGCATACTTATCGTCATAATACCAGGCATTCATCCCCATAGGTTTGCCATAGGTGTTATTCCCGATAATACTGACATCGATAAAAGGTTTAAGACCGTTAATTACCATCTCGCTAGCCGATGCTGTCGACCTGGTTGCGATAGTAATAACCCTGCTCAAATTGAGTGTCTTCTCCTCGGCATTGAAGTAATCTGTAAAGTTTTGCTCCGGCCCCCTTTTATCATTATAAATATATTTGGCAAACGGTTCGTCAGCAACCGCCGGTCCCCCGATAATACTGCCAAGATAATTGGCCACATTAGTCTGTCCTCCACCATTATATCTCAAATCCAGTATAAGTTCGTCAATCCCCTCTGAATTAAAGAAGTCCACCGCTTCTTCAAGTTCTTCAAAAGAGGGGGTGGTGAAATTCTGGAAAACAAGGTATCCTACTTTCCGGCTGCCGGTTTCAATTACCTCTTTATGGAGTACAGTGTTCATTATCACTTCCTTCTTTTGAACCGTCATCTCCTCGAGAGTCCCGTCCGGCTTCCTGAACAGGAAATCGTTACTTACGCCTATTTCATTGGCTCCGAGTAACTGGTTGATATTTACACTTGTAGTGATCCTTGTCCCGTTAACCTCTTCAATAATCCAGCTTCGTCTTACACCCTTTTCATACAGATCAACAGAGTGATAAACAAAAGTCACCCTCAACTTTCCCTCCTGATCAAACTTTGAACCAAAACCGTAGCCGATAAATTTTGACTCAACGTAGTAAGATTCAAACGCCTCCCGTGAGGTTATATAGCTCCACCTGTCCTCCGGTCTTTTACGAAGTGCCTCAAGAACTTCATAAGGAGATGCGTAGGTTGCCGGTGTTACACCTGGCATCTGGTCATACCAGTAATACCAGTCCTGCATAAGTTTGTAGAACTCAGTGTTTTCTACAATTCGCTCCTCTATTATTTCATCATCTTCCTCATCCTTTTTACATGATGTGAATAAAAAGGCCGATGATACGATGACCACGATGAACGGATATAAAAACCTGTATTTGAATTTTCCCATGATTGTTAATTGTTATTTTATAGCCTGTTATAACAGCATTAAACCCGGCAACAGGCAGATTCTTTTAAACGCTTTAAGTTACCTATTTATTTTTAATGATATTGCCCCGTGGCAGTGTAAATTTCTGCAGCACAATCCCCGTAACTATCAGAACCAGTCCCCCGACAGTGGTCAGATGAATATGTTCGCCGATTATAAGGTTGATCAGAAGAAGCGCAAAAAAAGGGGTTATGTATATCATGTTGCTTATCCTGTCAGGTGCTTCGGCATACTGCAGTGCCTTAAGCCAGAATACAAAAGTAAAGCCCATTTCAAATAATCCGATATACACACCCCCGGCTATACCGTAAAGCGTAAATCCGCTGAAACCGGACGTAATCATCATTGCCAGCGTAGCGAACATAAGGGCAAACAGAAAAGAAAGAAACAATTTTACCACCTCATTCCTCCCGTCCCTAACATTATATATCCAGAAAAGAGCCCATATAACAGAGCTTCCGAGCGCCAGGGAAACACCAAAGGGATTGGCAACCCTTAAGGCAAATGGTTCACCCTGCGAAGAGATAAGGTATACTCCGGTAAAACTGATGATCATGGTACCCATGCTCAAAACAGAGACCGGCTGCTTCAGAAGCGGAATAGAAAGCAATACCAGCATGATAGGCCAGGTAAAATTGAGAGGCTGGGCTACCTGGGCAGGAAGGATTGAATAGGCTTTAAGCAGTATCAGGTAATAAAGAAAAGGGTTAAGCAGTCCGAGCAGAGCCGAATAAAGATATTCCTCCCGGGTGGTGCTCCTCAGCAGGTATAACCTCTTCTGCATAAGTAAAACAAAGAACAGTGCAATACAGCTTGTCAGCGTTGCAACAAACAGTATCCGTACAAAATTTATCTCTTCGAGGGTCAACTTAAAGGCAGATGCAGCAGTCGACCAGAACAGAACTGCCAGTCCGGCATAAATATATGCCCTGGCCGGATCTTTTTGGTGATTGCTGCTCCCCATGATCAGGGATTAATTAATTCGAATCCCGTGTATGGCACCAGGACAGGGGGTATCTTGATACCTTCCGGCGACTGGTTATTCTCCAGCAGGGCGGCCATGATCCTGGGAAGAGCCAGTGCACTGCCATTAAGGGTATGCGCCGTGTGAATTTTATTGCCTGTCTCATCCCTGAACCTCAGCATCATCCTGTTTGCCTGGTAAGACTCGAAATTTGAAACAGAGCTCACCTCGAGCCATTTGTTCTGTGCGGCAGAAAAAACCTCGAAATCATATGTCTTTGCTGAAGCAAAACTCATATCACCACCGCACAGAAGAAGTATCCTGTAAGGAAGCCCGAGTTTTACTACCAGTCCCTCCACATACGAAGTCATAGCTTCAAGGCTCGCATATGAATTATCCGGATGCTGTACTTCGACTATCTCAACCTTGTCAAACTGGTGCAACCTGTTAAGGCCCCTCACATCCTTCCCATATGATCCTGCCTCTCTTCTGAAACACGGTGTATATGCAGTTAGCTTTCGCGGAAGTTCACTGAAAGGTATTATCTCATTTCTGAATATATTGGTCAGCGGCACCTCAGCGGTGGGAATAAGATATAGATTATCTCCGGTTACATGATACATCTGTCCCTCCTTGTCTGGAAGCTGGCCCGTTCCGAAAGCAGAATCTTCATTCACAAGTATCGGAGGTATGATTTCCGAATAACCCGCTGTACCGGCCTGGTCAAGGAAAAAATTGATCAGTGCCCTTTGCATCCGTGCTGCTTTGCCTTTATAGACAGGAAATCCTGCTCCCGTAACTTTTGTTCCGAGCTCAAAATCAATAAGATCATATCTGGCTGCCAGATCCCAGTGAGGCAAAGCATCAGGGTTAAGCTCAGGTTTAGCTCCCCCCTCCCGCACCATTATATTATCTTCCGGTGTTTTTCCTGGCGGCACCGAATTGTGAGGGATGTTGGGCAACTGCACAAGCAGCTCCCTGATACGGCCTTCTGTCTCTGCCAGGTCGGAGGATAAAGTCTTAATCTCTTCTTTAAGAGCAGTTGTCTTCTCTTTTGCCTGACCGGCCTCCTCATTTTTGCCCTGCTGAAAAAGAGTGCCGATCTCCCTGGACAGCTTTTTTATCGTTGCCTGACTGTTGTCAAGTATGTTTTTGAGCTTACGGCGCTTAATATCAAGCTCTATAATACCGTCTACAAGTTCTGAAGACTCAAAGTTCTTTACTTTAAGACGGGTAACAACCATATCGCGGTTTTCCGAAATATATTTGAGGGAAAGCATATGCAGCGGTTTGAGATTGGATTGTCAAAAATAAAAAATCTCCTGATAACTTCGGCAGATAAACAGCGCAGTTTTTCAGGAGATTAGAACTATTGCAACAAATGCTTTATCAGGACACGGGCTCTACAAAAACAAAGGACTTGTCGCCCTGCTTTCTCTTAAACACCACCTTGCCGTCTGTCAGGGCATAAAGGGTGTGATCCTTACCCATCCCCACATTCAGGCCGGGATAATGCTTTGTTCCACGCTGACGGATGATTATATTACCTGCCTTGCAGGTTTCACCACCAAATATTTTTACACCAAGTCGTTTGCTTTCTGATTCGCGACCGTTCCTTGAACTACCTGCACCCTTCTTATGAGCCATTTCTGTAAATTTTAATTATATTACAATATCCTGAATTTGAATCTGGGTCAGATACTGGCGATGACCATTGAGCTTCTGATACCCTTTCCTCCTCTTCTTCTTGAATACCAAAACCTTATCACCCTTAAGATGAGAAAGTATCTTTGCCTTGACAATGGCATTTTTTACGTTGGGGGTGCCAACTTTTACCTTGCCCTCATTATCAATAAGCAGGACCTTGTCAAAATCAAGTTCTGCTCCCTCTTCGCCCTCAAGACGATGTACATAAAGCTTATTGTCCTTTTCTACCTTGAACTGTTGTCCTGCTATATCAACTATTGCGTACATTATTCAGATATATTACTGTGATTATTAAGATTGGGAGTGCAAAAGTAAAAAAGTTTAACTGAATTACAAACTTTTGGCAACAATATTTTTATGCAGTCAGGATGCTTTATCAGAAGAACCGTTTTTTTTATTTGCGAAAAAAACAAAAGACTTTTGCTTTTATAAATTGATTGCTAAATTTACAAGCAATAAACATAAAAGAGCATATTATCTGCTTAAAAAGTAAACGAAGCAATATTCCGTGTTAATATTATGAGCAAGATCAAGCTGAATGTACTTGGAATTTCATACAGCCAGACCCAGTCCGGTGCCTATGCCCTGGTCCTGGCAGAGGAGGACGGGGAGCGGCGCATACCCATTATTATCGGAGGATTTGAAGCCCAGGCCATTGCCATTCAGCTTGAAGGCTTAAAACCACCGCGTCCTCTGACCCATGACCTCTTTTTAAGTTTTGCTTCTTCCTTCGGTATCTCAATTGTTGAAATAAATATTTACAAGCTGGAAGAGGGAGTGTTCTACTCCAAGCTGATTTGTGATGACGGGCAAAAGCAGATGACAGTCGATGCGCGCACCAGCGATGCAATAGCCCTGGCACTTCGTTTTCGCTGCTCAATTTACACAACCGAAGATATCCTCTCCAAATCAGGCATAGTAATAGATATTGAACCCGAGTCAAAGGAGGACCAGCCATCGGCATCCTCTCAAATGTTTACGGAACCCTCCCCGGGAACCAGAAAGTCAAAGGATGAGCTGCGGGACTTCAGCCTGACCGAATTAAAGAATATGCTTAAGGATGCGGTGAAGAATGAGAATTACGAAAAGGCCTCAGACATCAGAGACGAGATCAACCGCAGAAGCAAAAAATCATAAATTTCAGAAGATGCGCAAGACCCGCTTTATCATACTGGCAGCGTGCATATCATTGCTGGCGACAATATCATTGGTGGCCGGAACCACCGGCAGCGAAACGGCTTTGATGCAGGAATCCTCTCAATATGAAACAACTACATCTGACGAGGACAGCCTGCCTGCTACCGGCGAAACTTTNCAGGATGCCATGGTTGCTCCCGAATCGCCCCGGCCGGAAGGGGGACATGATGTTGAGCTTCCTCCTCCAGATGAGTTTGGATTCAGTTTAATCACCTTATTACGCGGACTGTTGGGCATGCTGTCCATTATAGCCATTGCATGGCTCTTTTCATCCAACCGGAGAGCAATATCATGGAAAGTGGTTGGAATTGGGCTGGGCTTCCAGCTAATTCTGGCATTCAGTATATTGCAGGTCCCGCTGGTGCAAGGTGCTTTTGACATAGTAGGAAAGGGTTTTGTTGTCATGCTTGATTTTGCAAAGGCCGGAACCGATTTTTTGTTCGAAGGGTTTCTCGACACATCAACCTACGGCTACCTGTTCGCTTTCCAGGTTCTTCCAACCATAATCTTCTTTTCGGCCTTTACCAGCCTGCTGTTCTACCTTGGGGTTATTCAAAAAATCGTATACGGGCTGGCATGGGTAATGACAAAGGCACTGCAAATATCCGGGGCAGAAAGCCTTTCAGTGGCAGGGAACATTTTTCTGGGACAAACTGAATCGCCGCTGTTGATCAAGGCGTACCTTGAAAAGATGACCA
>SL_3KL_010_SEDDRAFT_10002037_pt1 | contig 18524 bp, 19 predicted proteins | sample SodLakKL_010_SED_2_FD_10381 | JGI IMG/M metagenome (IMG submission 10381) | reverse complement strand
GGTATTATTCATCTTGACGATGTTGGCGGAGCTATTGCTTTCAAAAAAATTCGTGATAAAAAAGGCAAGCTTGTCGATACTTTGGCCTACACGGATGAGGACGAAATTGCCCTGGACTAAGAATTAATTCAGGATACTTACGGCACAAATTGCTACAATATCTATCTGCGGCAGGAGGCGTTTAATAGGTTCTTGAAAAAAATTACTCTTTAGCATAACAAAATATTTTCTGCCAAAAGTCAAAAAAGCCCCGTGTTTTCTGCATCAACGGGGCTTTCGCTATTTTAAACTGTAAAAGTCGGGTTATACTATACCACATGTTTTATTTGCGTCTACTTAATATTATCATATTCTCAATTTTTCAGGCTAGCTTTCTGTAGTGCTTCATGAAGGAATTCGAATTCAAGTTTTTAATTATTAAACATTCGGCACGCCTTTTAATTGCAATTCATTGTAAAAGCTCTGACAGCACCAAAAATTATTTTTTTTGTTTTGCTATACATATATGTTGCTATTGAAAATATAATTGCTTATGCAGTAAAAATTATCAGCTATAAAAGAAAGGAGAAATTAGGTGAAATACTTTACATTCAGCTTATGGTTTACTTTAATTCATGTGATTTCTTATATGGTTGCCGGGATTCTAGCTCTGCGGATCAGCAAGGATATTTATGATGGGAAAAATCGTTTGATGGACTATCACAGGGATATGTCTAATGCAAACGAAAGCAGTCATGTTCATAAGTGGATTATACCGGGCCAGATATTGCGGGGGTATTAATGTCCGTTGTCTTATATCCCATCCTGTTTCAACTGGGTGAACTATCTTTTTGAATGCGTATCATATTTTTCACAGGTTTAGTGTTTATATACACCCACTTTGCCTGTGCAACCCCTGCCCGGATAATATCGAAGGTCTGTTTTATATGAAAGAACGGTATATAAAAAAGCCTTCTTTTTTTAAATTCCAGTTTGAAATGATTATTTACAGCATATTACTAGGATTTTTAGCAAGTTGTTTCCTTTTTTAGTAGTTTTACATTTAAGTTCAGATAACTGTTTTTGAGAACTCTTGATCTGTCTCCTTTAAACTATGAATTATGTGAAACAACTCGGTGCCCACCCCTATCTTCTAATAAGCACTCCATTATTGATATTGGTAATAGATACAATAAATGCTTCTCTAGTGGTGTTTTACTCGTCTTATGATTCCAATTTAAGTAATGATATTAGCTATAAATGTTTAGAAGGTTTTCAAAAAAATAATTTTTCATATTGTTTAATTGTGCAATTTTTATTATAATTAGAATTAATTAGTTAACAGCTATTAATCTATTACGAGGAGGGCTTATACCTATAGTGGGAAACAAAGAAAAATACCTTGAAAAACCATGGCTGCAGAGTTACCACCCTGATGTAACGGCAACAGTTGAGATTCCGGAGAAGAACCTAGTCGAGCTTTTCGATGAGTCTGCCCAAAAATACGCCAACCAAACGGCGGTTATTTTTTATGGCAGCAAAATCAGTTTCAAGCAGCTGCAGGACGAAGTGAACAGTTTCGCCACGGCCTTATCCGAACTTGGCATCAGCAAGGGCGATAAGGTTGCTCTTTATCTTCTAAACAGCCCCCAGTACATAATTGCTTATTTCGCTATTTTAAAGGTTGGGGCAACAGTTACACCAATCAGTCCGGTTTATACCAGCAGCGAAGTTAAGCATCAGCTTACTGACAGCGGCGCCCGCACTGGTCTGCCAGGACATCCTCTATGATAATATTTCTAAAACCGGGCTTAAGCTGGACCGGATTTTTCTGACCGGAGTCAGCGATTACCTGCCTACCATTCGCCGCATGATTGGGAAAAGTATCCTTCGCAAGGCATACAGTGAGCTGGAAGTCCCCCTGCCCAGGCTTAACGAAAAAGACGGTTTCTACCGCATGAAAGACCTGATCAAGAAGACCAATCCGAATCCGCCCGCTGTGGATATTGACCCCGCTGTTGATCTTGCTTCCCTCCCTTACACGGGTGGAACAACGGCCCAACCCAAGGGAGTTATGCTAACCCACCGCAACCTGATTGCCTGCCAGAGGGAAATTAAAGCTGCCTGGCCTATCCTCGAAGAGGGTAAAGAAGTTGTCCTGGCTTTCCTACCCTTTTACCATATTTACGGACAGGTTGTTGTAATGCTAAGCACTATACTCGACGGCGGCACCATGATCCTTTTCACTACACCTGATATTGACGATATTCTTTACTCAATGGAAAAGTACCAGGCCAGTTCATTTTTCGGGGTGCCTACATTTTTTGAATATCTCAAGGAATATGAAAAAACAGACCGGGTAAACTGGAAACGCCTGAAAATGATCACCTGTGGAGCCGATACTCTTCACAAGACCACCCTGGAAGACTGGACAAGGCGGACAAACAGTACTATTACTGAAGGATACGGAATGACCGAAACAAGCGGAGTCAGTCATGTCAACCCCCTTGACGGTAGCAGGCCCGGCTCCTTTGGCCTACCCCTGCCTAATGTTACCGCCGCTATAATAGACCCGGATACAAATGAGTTTTTGCCTGTAGGTGAAACCGGTGAAATGATCCTTCACGGCCCGAACATGATGCAGGGCTACTGGAACCGCGATGAAGATAACAAGAATATTTTTCTTGATGTTGATGGGATGCGGTTTATGAAAACCGGTGACCTGGTCAGGATGGACGAGGATGGTTACTTTATTTTCTACGATCGCTGCAAGGACCTGATCAAATACAAGGGTTATTCTGTTTTTGCCCGCGAAATCGAAGAAGTACTGTTCAAACATCCCCAGGTTAAAGCAGTCGGTGTGATTGGAGTTCCTGACCCCAAGGTAGGCCAGTATATTAAAGCCAATATAGTCCTCAACCCGGAAGCGCGCGGCAAAGTATCAGAGGAAGACATGGCTAACTACTGTAAGGAAAACCTGGCCCACTACAAGGTCCCGAAAGTAGTTGAATTCCGTGGAGAGCTTCCCAAAACCGATGTAGGAAAAATTTCACGCCGTGAACTAAGAGAAGAGCTCTCAGAGGAGGTCTAAATTTGAGTACTCCATTTTTCGAAGTTAAAAACCTGACTAAAAGCTTTGGTGGTTTGAAAGCAATAAACGATATTAGCTTTGAAGTGGCTCGGGATGAAATGATCGGCCTGATCGGGCCGAATGGGGCCGGCAAAACAACTTTGGTTCGCCTGATCATGAGCATCCTGCGTCCCGACAGTGGTTCGATCAGCTTAAGAGGCAGGGATATAACCCACTTGCGGACCTGGGATGTAGTAAAAGCAGGCATCGCCGGCACTTTTCAGACTACCCGCCCCTTTAGACGCCTGCCGATTATAGCAAACGTAATGGTGCCCTGCCTGGGGCCGCGTACTTCGAGGCGCGGAGAATGGGTTAAGAAAGTTGAAGCCAGGGCAATGGATGCCCTTGAGTTTGCAGGAATATCCGATTTGGCCATGGAACCGGCTTCACGTCTGTCGCAGGGAGACCTGAAACGCCTGGAAGTAGCCCGTGCCATAGCCACCGAACCGGAACTGCTCATACTAGACGAGCCCTTTGGAGGACTAACCCCCACTGAAACAGAACTGATGGCCAAATCTGTTCGCCGCCTGCACAAGGGCGGGCGTTTCGGCCGCCTGCACAGTGAGGGCGCCGCGATGATAATCATTGAACACAAGCTTTCGGAACTGATGAAAATTGTCGATCGGGTTGTAGTTATGGATTTCGGCAAAGTTATTGCAGTCGGCACACCCGATGAAATCATTAATAACGAGCTTGTAATCGAAGCATACATCGGCAAGGAGGTGGGCTAGATGCTGCTGGAGGTAAAAAACCTTTCTATTTCATACGACACGGCAACAATTCTAAATGATGTAAGCATCAGTGTGGACAGCGGGGAACTGGTCAGCCTGGTCGGACCTAACGGGGCCGGTAAATCAACTTTTATCCGCACCATTACCGGGCTGGTGCGCTGGGAAAGGGAAACCCTGAAAGGCACGCGGTATGGCGATATAACTATCGAGGGATCCGTTGAATTCAACGGTGAACGTATCGATAATCTTCCTGCTCACGATATAGTCAAAAAGGGACTGATACACTGCCCGGAAAGGCGACGGCCCTTTACCGAAATGTCAGTGTTTGATAACCTGATGGCCGGCGCGTACCTGGTAAAGGATAAAAAGCAGGTACAGGACACTTTAGATGAAGTTTACAACATATTTCCGGTACTTAAAGAGCGGGGCACCCAGGTTTCAGGTACTCTCTCGGGAGGAGAACAGCAGATGCTGGCGATCGGCCGTTCCCTGATGGTAAAACCACTTCTGCTCTGTATAGATGAACCTTCCACCGGCCTGGCTCCCCAGGTCAAACAACTTGTTTTTGACAAGATCCAGGAGATCCAGGCTACGGGAATGACAATTTTATTGGTAGAGCAAGACGTAAATATGACCTTTGCCATGGCTGATCGCAATTATATTCTTTCGCACGGCAAAATTATAACCCAGGGGACCAGCGAAGAGCTGATGAAAGATGAAACAGTGCGCCAGTCATATCTCGGGCTATAAGGTTTCAAAGGGGATATAAGGTTTCAAAGGGGATATAAAAAGGTCTGATTTCTTAAAACACATATGCCGGGGCATATAACCCCGGCATTTGCTTTGACATATTACATTGTCTGCAAGACGCTTCTAGCGCATATCCGCAAAGCAGACCCTGCATTCTTTTCTGGTAACCGCGTTGCGCACTTTACAGCGTGGGCATTCCCGTTCAATTTTATCACGGATAAAAGTGGTAATTCCTTCCGGCATAACCCGCAGCACAAGCAGTACAATCAAGGCAAAAATAAGCATGCGATACTCAGCGGCCGCCCTTAAAATTTCCAGAGTAGGGTAAAGTATGAACACCCCGGCAACAGCTCCGTAAATAGTTGCTATGCCGCCAAATATAGTCCAGATAATGGCCTGAAAAGACATCAGGACAGCCAGCATCGAGGGACCGGCAATCCTCAGAAAGTGAGTGAAAAGTCCGCCGGAAATACCGGCAAAAAAACCGCTTAAGCAGAACGCAAGCAATTTAAACTTGATAGTATTTATACCGGAAGCGCGAACAGCAATTTCATCTTCCCTGATCGCATGAAATATTATGCCGATTTTGGAATCAGTTATTTTCCACATTATAAAACAAAGCACCAGCATAAGCACGACTGCGATATAGTACTCGTGAATACGAAGAGCAGCCAGGCGTGTAATTCCTGATATGCCGAGCTCGCCTCCGAAGAAACCGGGAAAGACAAAAATAACTCCCATCAACATGATTGGAAAGGCCAGGGTAGCCAGGCCAAGGTAAGGGCCTTTAAGGCGCAGGCAGGGGATACCTACCAGGAGGCCTACCACTACAGCTGCCAGGGCCCCAATCGGAATGGTTATAAAAGGAGGCCAACCCAGGCGTAAGTTCANAAGAGCAGTGGTATAAGCGGAAACGCCAAAGAAAAGAGCATGACCAAAGCTAACCTGNCCNACAAAACCAGANAGCAAATCCCAGCTGGCTGCAAAAATTGCAAAAATCGCCGCTATGGCCAGGATTCTAAGGATATACATATCCTGGGTCAGGAGAGGCAACAGCAGCAATGCAATAACAAAAACCACCCCGATAACACGTGTAGGCAGAACCAGTATTTCATTGCGGATGTAGCGCAGGGCCATTTTTATTTCAGCCATAGGTTATCGCTCCCCTTCCAGGTAGACTCCGAAGAGACCTTCGGGTCTGACTACAAGGATTACCAGCATAATTGCCAAGGCAATTGCCACTTTTAAAAAGGCCCCTCCCGGCATCGTGAAAACAACGGTAACCTCAATAAATGCCAGGATCAGGGCACCGACAAAACTGCCCTTGATACTGCCCAGACCGCCCAATATGACTATAGCGAGGACAAGCACCAGTGGGTCGAGCCACATATGTGGCTCCAGTGTGTAGAGGGGGGCAACCATTACACCGGCTATTGCAGCCAGCCCCACCGATAAAGCCATCGTGGCGGCGGCAATGTTGGCAACATTCATGCCCATTAGATTTGCTATTTCACGGTCCTGGGCCGATGAGCGGATCGCTACACCAAGCCTGGTTTTCATTAGCACCAGCCACACTGCTACCAGCGATAAGCTGACCACACCTATGGTCAGAAGGTACTGGTATGATATACGGAGACCCAGCGGATTGATGTAACCGGAAACAATACTGGAAACCCCACGGTAATGGCCGCCAAATATAATAAGTATCAGCTCCTGGAAAACTAGAGCTACTGCTACCGTAATTATCAACACAGCTGTTTCATGCTCCCTGATCGGCTCCATAAATACGTAGTAAACAAAAACGCCAACCAGGGTAACAATGAGAATTGACAGCGGAATAGCTATTACCGGGTGCAGGGCCATAGAGGTGCCCGTGTAAAAAACTGCGTATGCTGCTACCATAAAAAAAGCGGTATGGGCAAGGTTGATGATCCTGGCGGCTCCAAAGATAAGGGAAAACCCTACGGCGAGCATGGCGTAGACTGCACCGTTCATTAAGCCGTAAACAAGAATATCACTTAACATGGCATATTCCTCTCATAAAAAAGTGGGTTTGATGTTTCAACCCGAGGAGCCCCGTAAAGGGGCCCCCCGCTTCTGTTACATTTGCAGCATATGCCGCTAAACTGTTAATAATGTTACTCCCTCCACTGCTCGAGAACATGAGGCGGAAGTTGATAAGGCACCATGCCTTCGTAACCGACTACCAGGTCGGGAGCGTTTTCAGGGTCAGGATACCATTCATAAGGCCAGGTTCCCAGGAGTTCGCCGTCCTGCCACTGGATCCCTACAGCAGTAATGTAACCCGGACCCCAGGTAACATCGTGATTTTCATCGAATACCAATCGGCCGGCGGCGCCGATTCGGTCAGTTTGTTCCATCTCGGCTATAACGGCATCTGTATCAAGTGTTCCCGCCCGTGTGGCTGCTTCTGTCAAAACGTAAACTGCCGTGTAGGTGTCAGCGTTGTAGTTGGGCAGCTGCCCGTATAAATCGACGAATTTCTCGATAAATGGAATTGTTTCAGGAGTGATTTCTGCATTCTGGGCAAAAGTATTGAGGGTGAAGTCGTAATCACCGAATCCGTCCGTTGCCGGATAGTAACCAGACTTCTGGGCCTCTACGTTAATGCCCACGGATGCGGCCGGAATTTCAAGCTCACCCCACTGCCGGCCGTAGGGAATGCCGACCGGGCCGGAAAAAATAGTGTAGATGATATGAGCGCCCGATGCCTCAACACCGCGCAATTCAGTTGTTACATCTGAAGCCGTGGCAGAGGGCCTGAAAGTTCCCACATGCTCCAGGCCAAGAGTCGGGAAAATCTGCGGGGCCATCTGAACCAGGGCCTCGTTCCATTCCAGCGCTTCTGCCAAAATAGCCACCTTGGGCTGTTCAATACCCAGTTCTTCGCGTACAGCCATCGCCACGTCATTGAGCATCAGGATGGTTACCGTAACCAGATCCGTGGATTTAATCGGGGTAACCCGGAAGAGATATTTCCAGGTATCGTAGTCTTCATCAATACGACCTTCCAGAAGCTCATTTGTGGCCGCACCGCATATTACAAATATTTTCTGGTAATCCACTACCACCAGGTCTGTATAGGGAGTAACCGCCTCTGTACGAAACCCGCCGATCAGAAAGTCCGGATCTTCAGAAATAATAACATTTTCCACAGCCGATACCGCACCCAGCGGATCCATAATCTCATCTGTTTCTACCTGGATCAGGTGAACAGAGTAAGTCTCATCACCAATGGTTACTCCACCTGCCTCATTAATCTCGTCCGCAGCCATTTCAGCACCCCACCACATCATTTCGCCCTGGATATTGGTCATGGGGCCAGTCACAGCGATCTTAATTTCACCGTCAAACTCTACATCATTTTCATCTTCCGCATCATCATCGGGAGGAGTAACTACTTCTTCTTCCTCATCCTCGACAGGATCCACCGGAGCACAACCAATCATCCCAATTGCCAGCGCAAATGCCAATAAGATGACTGCAAACAGTAAAAGCTTATTCTTCAATGAACAAACCTCCTCTTTTCGTGCCTAATGATCTTGAACGTGGAACCAGCTTGCTAAGCTATCTGTAATTTTAGGCATTCCCCCCTCAATAAATAGAATTTTTCACTATTAATTGACAGAATTATACCACAAACCAAAAAGCTTAACAATATTCAAATTCTTTTTTTGATTGTCAAATTAGGTAATTTAGAGATAATTATATGTGGAAGTGCTTTACAAAAGGGTATTTTTATTCCGGGGCCGAAAAAGATTAATCATTATTTTCTTTGTCTGACAAAATTCGGAACTGCCGGTTTTATGCAAACGGTTTAACCAGATATACTTTTAACTCAAGTCTATGAATTCCTGCCAGCGGGGCAAATCCCGCTGCCCCTGCCGGTAGCCCAACCGGTAGCTTTCCTCCAGCTTCACAAAGCTGGTTTCCATGCTGGATACGGGCATCACTTCCGGGCAAACCAGGAAAGCTTTGCCCTCACTTTCAAGCTGTTCCAGCTCTTCAAGGATCCGGTTATATATTTGATAGGAGTTCAGAAGTGCCTCCGCAAAATGCGGACTTTTGCGAAAATATAGTTTGATCAACTTCGGAATTTTTAAAGGTTCTTTCCTGAAACCCCTGGGCCGGGTTAAAACAGCAAAAAACTTCTTAAAACCGTCTTTTCTGGCAATATCCAGGGCAAGCCCCCCGCCTAGACCACCGTCAAGATAAACATTTTGCTGAAATGTCGTTGGTCTCATAAAAAATGGCAGTGTCGAAGAGCAGCGGACAATCCTCGCCAGGTCCCGGACATTTTTAATATCTTCTTTGGTAAAGTAGCGCATCCTGCCACTATCAACCTCATATGCACCAATCCGCAAGCTTGCCGGGTTGGCCTTAAATACCTCGAAATCTAAGGGCAGTGCCGCATCCGGGTAATGGGTTTCTTCATAGATGTACTGGGCACGGAAGTAACCTTCTCCCTTAAATAATGAAAGCCAACCCCCAAATTCAGGTTCAAGCACAATATCAACAAAGGACTTTTTGGCTCTTTCGGTGTCCCTGGTCAAATAGTTAATGCTGTTGCTGGCCCCATTTTTAACCGGTGAACTAACCGACCTGCCGGCAGTTTATGGCCTAATCCTACAACTTCGGGATGGCAGGGTTGACCTGCTGTCCCTGCAGGTGGAAAGGAGGGAAATGATCAAGAGCAGACCGATTAGCATTCACCGGGGCAGGCTTTATTCAGGAATTCATGCAGGATATATTCCAGGTTAGATTGAACATATAAAGTTGATTATGACGAAAGTTAATTATTCTCATGGATAGAGCCCCCCAGGAAAGAGTGATTAAGATGGCTGATGAAAAAATTATAGGAATTAATACTAACCAGGAATACCTGCAGAAAGCAGTTGACTCTTTTACAGCCTGGTGGAAAATTGATCGGAGAATATATGACGATTGTATAAAAAATAGTATAAAAACCACCAACACTCTGCCAAGCTGGTACCTGATGTTAAAGGATCAGAATATAATAGGCGGNTACGGGTTAGTCAGAAATGATTTTATCAGCCGTCAGGACTTGTGTCCCTGGATCTGCGCCCTCTACATTGAAGAAGGCTNCCGGGGCAGCCAATTAGGCTCGAAGCTTCTTGAACACGCTCAAGCAGAGGCTTCAAAGCTGGGCTACAAAAAGCTATATCTCAGCACTGATCAAGAAGGTTATTATGAAAAGTATGGCTGGAAGTTTGTTGCAAAGGGATATCACCCCTGGGAAGCTGAATCCATGATATATGAAATAGATACTGAAGCAGACAGTAAAGAGCTAAAATTTGCCGGCAACCCAACACTGGAAACAAGCAGGTTAATTCTCAGAACACTTCAAGCAGGCGATGCAAAAGAGCTTTTTGAATATGCAAAAAAGCCCAATGTGACACGCTACCTTACCTGGGAACCACATAATTCTATAAGCGATACTTTGGAATACATCAAAATGGTAAGCGACAAGATAAAAAATGATCAAGCAGGTGAGTGGGGGATCCAGTTAAAAGAAACAGGTGAAATTATTGGGTCGATCGGTTTTGTCCTTTATGAACAAAACGGTTCCTGTGGCGAACTGGGCTATGTAATCGACGATAAATACTGGGGACAGGGCATTATGACCGAAGCAATCAGAAGAGTAATCCAGTTTGCCTTTGAAAATATTGGTTTGCAGAGGGTCGAGGCCGTACACTACCCGGAAAACCCTGCCTCGGGTAAGGCCATGCAGAAAGCAGGCATGCTCTATGAAGGTTTACTGCGCAGCAAAACTTTTGCTAAGGACAAGTACTGGGATTTAAAAATGTATGCTATTACAAGAAATGACTACATTTCTTAACTATCTATCAACTCCAACTTCTAAATTTTATTTTTGACTTCTCCCAGAACGTTAATTTATGCCATGGAACTATCATGATTATTGCCATAGAATGTTCTGCAAGATTTACTATTAAAAGAAATATTTGACATATAAATATTCTTATATTATAATCTAACCAAGCTATTCTGAAGGGAGGGTTCTAACTATGTATGCAAGAGTAAGTTTAATCCCGGGAAATCACGTGGAACAGGTATCTGAATACCTCCAAAACAGCAAACAAGACCGACTTAAAGAGGCAAAGGGTGTATATGTTTTAGTTGATGAAAAGAAGGAAAGCATGATGGCAATTACACTTTGGGAATCAAAAGATCAAGCTGAAGAGACATTGTCTGAAGCGAAAGAAGTTTTAAAAGGAGTAGAAAAAATAACCGGACATCCAGTCGAAGTTAAGCATTATGAAGTTGTTCTCCAGCAATAACAAAAAATAATATTCGAGAAAATTTCGGGATGATTTCATTGCATCCCGAAATTTTTTAATTATCTCCTTTTCCCGGCCCCCATTAGGACCCAGCAGGCATAAGATTTCGCCTTCATATAAATCGAATGAAACGTTTTTTAGTACCTTCTTTCCGTTAAAACTCTTTCCCAGATTTTTAACCTGAATTAGTGGTTTCATTTTAACCAGCTCCTTTCATCTACAATGATAGGTTATAGCCTGAAAAGTTAAATCAACCGACGGGTTGATTCCAACGGTTGATTTTAAAAAGGTAATCTACAGTAAAATTTATAAATTGCAGTATATCTTTAAGAATGATAATATTTAGGAGTAACAAACACCGCTGGACAGGGAAAGGAACCTTTAAAATGGCTATCAATAACTTGCCCAATAGAAAGTATCAATTGAAGAAGGCTGCCAGCGCTTCAGCATTAAATATTGCAGTAATACTGGCCATGATGATCCTGACAGTGATTGCCCTGGTTGCTTATTTCGATGCCGATACTTTAATTCCAGGCCTGCATACACCGTTGATCATTGTTATCATTGGCCTGGCAGTCATTGCTTATTATATAAAAGTGCCCCCTCCATATGTAAAACTGTTAGATGGCGAAATTAAGGTAAGAAAGTATATATTTGGTGGATGGAAAACTGCATCATTAAGAAACCTGCAGGCAGCCGAAGTGCGGGGTGACAGCTTATACCTGGCCTTTTCTGATGAACAAAACAGTGAGATAGAAATTAAACTGGACGCCATGAACTTAACCGATGCCCAGGAACTGCAGGAACTAATTAAAAACATTTCTTCCGAGTAAACACCTTTAATTAAACTGTGCCTGCTACAGCCACACCTTAAACCGGCGGATATAGAGGGTTTTAACAACCTGCATAGCAATGAAATAGGCAAGCAGGGTAAAAACAAGCCAACCGAAAAAGGACAAAGGCAGGGAGATAAAGCCTACCGCATAACCAAAGGGTGTAAAGGGAACCACCAGGCCAATTAGCATAACCAGCCCGGTCATAATTAATACCGGCCGGGCAGCAGTGCTCTCAATAAAGGGGATTTTCCTGGTCCGGATCATGTGAACAATCATGGTCTGGGAAAGCAGGCCCAACACAAACCAGCCGCTCTGGAAAAATGATTGGTCTGCCCCGGTGCTGGCGCCGTAAACATACCAGAGCAGGGCAAAAGTTGTAAAATCAAAAAATGAGCTGACCGGCCCGATGTAAAGAGTAAAGCGGGCAATGCTTTCGGGGTTCCATTTTTGCGGACGCTCAATATACTCTTCATCAACATGATCCCAGGGAATAGAAAGCTGCGAAATATCATAGAGCAGGTTTTGAATGAGCAGGTGTAGCGGCAGCATGGGTGGGAAAGGGATAAAAATACTTGCTACCAGGACACTAAAAACATTGCCAAAATTAGAGCTGACTGTCATTTTAATATACTTCATGATATTGCCGAAAACGTGCCGTCCCTTGCTAACCCCTTCCTCTAAAATCATAAGGCTTTTTTCCAGGAGAATAATCTCAGCCGACTCCTTGGCAATATCCACAGCATTATCAACCGAAATACCCACATCGGCATCGCGCAAAGCAGGCGCGTCATTTATACCGTCTCCCAGGAAACCTACAGTGTGGCCGTTGCTTTTAATGGCACCGATAATTCTCGATTTCTGGAGCGGTGTTGTTCGCACGAAAACATTATTGTTTTCTACCACCTGGGCCAGCTCATGATCAGAGATGGACTCTAACTCACTGCCCTGAACCAGACCCTTAACTGTAAAACCGATTTCTTTACAAATACGGCGGGTGGCGATTTCGTTGTCGCCGGTAATTATCCGCACTTCAACTCCTAATTTGTTTAAGGCCCGGATGGCCGGTCCGGCAGTCTCCTTGGGTGGATCGAGAAATCCGATTAAACCGAGCAGTACCAGGTTTGCTTCATCTTCAACCCCGTAATTCAAGCTTACATTATCAATATCTTTATATGCTACCAGCAGAACCCGCAAACCATCACTATTTGCCTGCAAGGCAAGGTTCCTGACCTGTCCCTTAAGTTCATCTGTCAAAGGAGTAATTTCACCTTTAAACTTTATATATTCAGATGCATCCAGCATTTCATCAAGGGCACCTTTACAGATTAGCTGGCGCTCACCTGCCTTGATTTCAACAATGACAGACATCCGGCGACGTGCCGTTTCAAAGGGAATTTCGTCTATCTTTTTATAATCAAGCTCAACCGATGACATTTCTTCTGCCTGCTGGTGTGCCAGAACAGCTTCATCAAGGGGGTTACGGAGACCGGTCTGGTAGTAGCTATTTAGGTAGGTATATTTATAAACCCGGGGATCAGTTATACCCTCAAAATTAAGGTAACTTTCCATAGCCACAGTATCATAGGTCAGGGTGCCGGTTTTATCCGTGCATAAAACATTCATGGCACCCAGGTTCTGAATTGCACTTAACCTTTTAATGATAGTTTTGCTGCGGGCCATCTCAATGGTACCCTTGGCCAGGTTCGCGGTAATAATTGTCGGCAGCATTTCCGGGGTCAGGCCGACAGCGACAGCCAGGCCGAAGAGCAAAGCGTTAAACCAGTGCCCCTGGACAAATCCACTGATTAAAAAGATGATTGGCACCATGATTGCCATGAAACGAATCAGCAGCATACTGACATTTCTAATACCTAAATCGAAACTGGTTGGCGGGTGGTGCCCAACCAGTTCCCTGGACATAGAGCCAAAATAGGTCCTGCTGCCTGTAGCTATAACAACCGACCGGGCTGTTCCGCTAACTACATTTGTGCCCATGTAGCCAATATTAGGCAGATCAAGCGCATTGGCAACTTCGCTATCACCTGGAGTTTCGGCTTGCTTCTCCACCGGCAAAGACTCGCCGGTCAGGGCAGCTTCATTAATTGAGAGATTATTGGCAGAAAGAATCCGGACATCAGCAGGAATGATATCACCGGCAGAAAGATAGACAATATCACCGGGCACAAGGCTGGTTGTCGCCAGCTCAACTCTGCCCTGATCCTGCCTTTCAACCATGGTGGTATTTTGAATCAAGGAAAGCAGTTGATCTGCAGCCCTGTTGGCCTGGTATTCCTGGATGAACGTGAGCAGCACACTGATTAAAACCAGGCTGCCGATGATAATAACAGCAGTTAAGTCCTGCTCACCGGGGGGAGCAAAGATATATTCAGTGATAAAGGCTGCAACGGCCAGTAGAATGAGAATGCCGACAAAAGGGTTTATAAAAGCCTGGATAAGCTGTCCAAACCAGGAGGGGGCTTTCTCATGGGCTGTTTCATTTTTACCGTAAATATCAAGGCGGTTGAGCGCTTCAGCTTCCGAACCCTGCTCACTGCTATTAACCCTGATCAGGACCTCTTCAATCCCGGCCTTGGAAGTTTCAATTAACAGGCCAGAAGCTTTTGATACAGCCTCCCTGACTTCATCGGTATGGATCTCTTTGCCTGATAGCTTCAGGATCAGCTTTTGTATTGTCCCCATGCTTCGCCCAGCCTTAATTTATTCACACTTGATTATTATACCACCTTGAAGTTACTTTTCACCTGCTGCATCAAAAAAATAATGCTTCTTAAATAATACTCTCCAGGGCCCCGGATATATTATAAGCAAGCATTAACCATTGGCTTTTTACTTAGCTTCACCCAGTAGCCAGGATAAAGGGATTATTCTTAAAAATGCCTAAATCCTGTTTAAAATAGTTACAACACGCTCTGATCCTCCATGGCCGCTGTCCAGCTGGCGGGTAAAGGGCAAGATGGCAGAAGTCAGGATGACAGATTTAAAATTCACGGAAGAGGAAACCGCCAGCTTCTTTGTCGTAAAAGCCGCAAAGTAAGCCTGTTCTTCTAATAGATATTAGTTACTCTTTAACGTAAAACTAATTTATCAATTCTGAGGAACCCTTTTGAAGCGCCTTCATATGGCTCTGTAGCTTCCTCTTCGGGATCTGCTTCCGGTGCCTCAGCATCATCCGGTTCACCACAACCGGCTACAAGCAGCATAAGCACCAGGACAATTATGCCACTCAATCCAATTATTCTATTCATGTTATCTCTCCCCTCCACACGACAGCTCTACTGCTGTCTTTTATTTGTAACTGATTTTTGGGAATCTAAATATTTTCCTGCCCAAAATAGGTAAAATTATCGTGATTATAAATCTATATGCATTTCAAATTGAAAATCATGCACTACACTGGACACAGCAAATACAGGTGCTGCAAACAGCATTTCCTCGCAGGGTTAAGTATGCTATTAAAATACTCAGTAATGGTATAATAATTTGAAGCACATAAATAAAATATAATTAATAGAAAGGAGCCACATTATGGCTAAGATAACGGTAGAAGAAAAAAGCCACACCCTGATGATCGGTTTAAATCGGCCGGATAAAATGAACGCCTTTGACCTCGATATGTACACAGAGCTTGCCGCAGCACTGGGCAAGCTCCATCATGATCAGAATTTACGCTGCGGTCTCTTATTTGCCCATGGTGACCATTTTACTTCCGGCCTGGATATGGTTAAATGGGTCGAAGTATTTAGCAGCGGCTCTTTCCCCTCACTTCCGGAAAGCTCACGAGACCCTTTCGGACTTGACCAGGAGAGAATTCTGGGTAAACCTCTGATCATAGCAGTCCAGGGCATTTGCTATACTATCGGGCTGGAGTTGATGCTTGCAACCGATATCCGGGTTGCCTCTACAAACACCCGCTTCGGTCAGATTGAAGTGAAAAGAGGGATTTATCCGGTAGGCGGTGCTACCATCCGCCTGCACCAGGAAGTGGGTTGGGGCAATGCCATGCGCTACCTCCTGACTGGTGATGAAATATCAGCCGAAGATGCTTACCGGATCGGTTTAGTCCAGGAAGTGACGGCATCGGGCGAACAATATGAACGCGCACTCTCTATTGCCGAAACCGTATGTGCACAGGCCCCTCTTGGCGTGCAGGCCACCTTACGTTCAGCACAAATCACCCGCCGTGAAGGAACTGAAAAAGCTATATCCAGGCTTCTACCAGACCTGCAGCCGATTATGCAAAGTGAAGACGCTATGGAAGGAGTCCAGTCCTTCATCGAAAAACGTAAGGCTAACTTTAAGGGCAGATAAATAAGATTTCAGAATGAAAATAAATCTTCATTCAGTAAATTTAGAGAAATATGTGTGTAGACCATAACTAATACATGTGATACGATGTAGATGTGTAACTACACATAAAGGATTGGTTACTATGAAAAGAACTCAAATACTAGTAAAAGAAGAACAGCATAATTACCTTGTTCAGCAGGCAGAAGTTAATAATACCAGTATATCTAATGTAATCCGAAAAATGATCGATGAAAAAATGGCTGAAACAATTAACAAGCAATCCCAGGGCGGAATAAGGATGGCTGAATTAGCCACGGATGGACCTGCAGACTATAAGCCCCATGACGAGGACTTGTATTAATGAGAAAAGTATTTGTAGATACGGGTGTCTGGTATGCCCTAAAAAATAAAAACGATCCAAATCACTCTGCTGCTGCAGCTTTTTTTAGATCTTTACCAGAAACAGGTACAATCTGCTATACCTCAGACTATGTTATCGACGAGGCTATAACCCTAGCCCGGGTGAGATTAAATAATCATCAGGTTGCAGCCTCTCTTGCTCAAGAATTATTTTCAGAACAAGCAGCAAAATAATTTATGTTGCACCCATTTATCTTCCCCGTGCCCTGGCTATCTTCAAAAAATTTGCAGATCAAAGCTTTTCTTTTACTGATTGCACCAGCTTTGCTATCATGGAAAATCTAAAAATTGAAGAAGCGCTAGCCTTTGATCACCACTTTAGCTTTGAGGCATTTGGCTTCAAGCAGGTTTAAATAAGGGAGATATGAAAATGGACAGGAAAAAAATATTGATCTTTATAAGCCTTACACTCCTCATCAGCTGGACCGCAGCAGGCCTTTATTATTTATCCGGCTTGGAATGGGGCACTCCCTTTTCCCTGGCTTTTGCCATAATGTATATGTTTTTCCCCCTGCTCTGCACTATAATCGTGCAAAAGTTCATCTACAAGCAGCCGGTTATGAAGACCTACGGGGTTAATACTAATATTAACAAGTGGCTCCTGGTGGCATGGGGACTACCTGTTTTGATTACCTTCGCCACTATCGGTGTCAGCTTTTTGTTGCCCGGGGTAAGCTACTCTTCTGAAATGACCGGGTTAACTGATTACCTTGGTGACTTGATCCCGGAAGATATGATGGACGAAGTACCATTTTCACCAGTCGTAATGTTCTGGCTGATGCTTTTACAGGGACTTATTGCGGGACCTACCATCAATGCCATTGCTGCCTTTGGTGAAGAGCTTGGCTGGAGAGGCTTTTTGCTAAAGGAAACAGCTTCTGCTGGGTTTTGGAAGTCTGCCATCTTTATCGGTTTTATCTGGGGTATCTGGCATGCACCCCTCATTTTAATGGGTCACAATTACCCGGGCTTTGAAGTTGCCGGGGTATTTATGATGACATTGTGGTGCATCCTGCTTTCCCCCATGTTCAGCTACATAACCATAAAAGCCAACAGTGTTATTGCGGCAGCAATCCTGCACGGTTCCCTAAATGCTGTGGGCGGTCTGGCCATCATGCCTCTTGAAGGCTCAACACCACTGCTTACCGGTGTGATGGGTCTGGCCGGTTTCCTGGTTTTAGCAGTTATAAACCTTGCCATCTTCTTTTTAGGCAAGCCGGAAGAGCTGATTCAAAAGAAAGTCTTTTTATAAATGTTTTTAATATGAAGACCAAAGAAGTTATTCTATGACACATCGAGCTGCTCCGCAAAACCCTTCGTTTTTCCGAGCCTGGTTTCTATACTTTAGTATTAGCAAAAGGTAGCCTATCTGATGATTCCATATTCCTAAAAGTCAATTAAAATTAAATAAGCAATCCTTACCATCAAACTGAGCAATAGGAGGTAACATTGATTGAGCAGGGACTAAAAAAGCAGAAAACATTTAATAACGGGGAAACCCAAATATTAACCAGGAAATTTACCAGCGGTATAAATTGGCCGGTTTTGATTAGACAACCTCTTAAAAAACATAAAAAAACATTAGTCAAAAAGATAATTATATTTTATTTAATTACAGTAGCACCGCTGGTAATAATTGATGGCAGATTAACTGTCCTGGGAATTGAAAAAGGATATTACCAGGGCGAATTGAACCCCTTAATAAATTACTTGTTTAGCTACTTCTCGGTAGATGCTGTATTCATGCTTCGTGCCATTTTTATAGTCATGGCTGTTGCTTTTCTTACTTTTATATATTTCAAGTATCCCATCTATATCAGAAAATATTACCTGCTGTTGACAATTACATTAATCGCATACTTGGCAATAAACATAATCCATGTATGGGCTTTCATTTCTGCTGTATTATAACCTGCTGAAATACCATCAATAGAGGTTTCCGAATAATTAAATTGAATAAAGAATAGAATTAACTTTTGCAATCAATTTTGGCTTCAAAGGAAGTGGATTGAATTGGAATACAGGGACT
>SL_3KL_010_SEDDRAFT_10002036_pt1 | contig 18527 bp, 13 predicted proteins | sample SodLakKL_010_SED_2_FD_10381 | JGI IMG/M metagenome (IMG submission 10381) | reverse complement strand
AGCCCCGCCAATAAAAACCGGCAAGGGGTGGCTGAATATTTACCACGGGGTTTTCCCCACAATGGACGGCAGTGTTTACCGGCTTGGAGTCGCCCTGCATGACCTTAAGGACCCTTCGAATATTATCGGGGTGGGGGACAACTGGATTTTGCAGCCTGAAGAGCCATACGAGCTGACCGGGTATGTGCATAATGTGGTATTTACATGCGGGGCTGTTCCCGAAGATGACGGAACGGTCAAAATATACTGGGGAGGTGCCGATACGGTTATGTGTGCCGGTACTGCCGTCATTGACGAGCTGGTTGATCTTTGCCTGACAAACGGGAGGAAGGCGGTTTAATCTTTTAATGCTTCGAACAGGCTGTCAGCCTGTTTCTGCGTTTTACATATGATTCCCATCGAATTATATGCGGAATCGCTGAATTCGTTTATAATGCCCTTTATTTCCCCTGTCTCCTCATCTCTCTTTTTGAAGCTTCTGACCGAGGGTTTTTCACCATGCCTTTCAATTGGAATAAGTTCATCATTAACCTGCCCTGTATTTTATTATAACGGCTGCAAAACTACCTAATTTTTTCTTTACCCGGCAAGAAGCATATCCCTGCCTTCAACAAAACCGAGTTTTCTGAAATGATCTCTGATCGCGTTTCCAACCCCTCTTTTTGAGATCAGGTTCAAGATGAAGTATTTTCGACTATCGGTAAGCTCATGCTATGGCAGATGAGATTTCGCAGGCATTATTATTGACAAGTATTAGCTCCCAGCTGGTAAAGGATTGGTTTATAATGCTTTTGATAGCAGATTCCAGTTTTGCTCCCGGCCTGTAAAAGGGCAGGATAACCGAAACAAGGTTTTTTGATGTTTTATCCGGGGAGTTCAAGTTGGCAAAATTATTAATTAACTTTGATTTCGTTTTTGACAAAAATAATCCCATATATTTAAATGAAGCGTTAAGGTATGAGTAAATATTGTTATGATTATGAAAGGCCGGCAGTAAGCGCCGATTGTGTTTTGTTCGGTTTTGATGGTGAAGATCTGAATGTTTTACTGATTAAAAGGGGCAAGGAACCATACAGAGGCAGATGGACATTTCCAGGAGGGTTTCTTAATATGGATGAGACGACACTTCAGTGCGCCGCACGGGAGCTCATGGAGGAGACGGGAGTAGAAGGTATTGATCTGGAACAGTTGGGGGCCTACAGCGGTGTGGACCGTGACCCAAGAGGGAGGGTTATTACCGTGGCCTATTTTGCTCTTGCAGAGATGTCTGAAATTGAACCTGTTGCCGGCGATGATGCAGCTAATGCAAGATGGTTCAGGATAAAGGATCTGCCACCCCTGGCCTTTGACCACGATCTGGTGCTGAGAACTGCAGTCACCAGGCTGAAGGCCGGGCTTAATCCCGAAAATGGTTTAAGCCTGTCAAAAGTAATACTTCTACCTGGTCCTGAACTTGAAAAACTAAAATCGGCGGTATCGGGACTTAATTATGCACCCTGTCAACCGGAATAGAGGCTGATGGGTGATGCAGGGACGAAGAGATCCGTTTCTTTTTATCTGGTGTTTTTTTCGTCAGTCGGTAGTCTGAAGACCCCAATTTTTTCGGGTCAGCTTTTTTGATTGTGCAATGCCCTCTCAATCCCCATTTCCAGTCCGCTCAGTTCGGCCAGCCCTTTAAGGCGGCCGATCAGCGGGTAACCCGGATTGGAATTCCTGTTATAGTCATCTATCATCCTGATGCCATGATCGGGCCGGACAGGCATGCGTGTATCTTTCCGGCCTTCACTTATTCGCCTATGCTGCTCCTCTAAAAGAAGCTTCATTACTGAATACATGTCTACGCAACCATGTATATGGCCGTATTCATGAAAACTCTCATCGGGCAGCAGAAGATTGTTGCGTAAGTGGAGAAAGTGGATCCTGTGACCTACTGATCTGATAATATCTTCAAGTGCTTCGTTATTTTTGACCGATAGTGATCCTGTGCAGAATGTTATGCCGTTTGAAACGGAATCATGCTGATTCACTATCCATTCAAGGTCTTCTTTTGTACTCACAATACGGGGAAGACCCAAAACTGAAAAAGGAGGATCATCCGGATGAATACAGAGGTTGATACCGCTGTCCTGCGCGACGGGGACAATTTCTTTGATGAAAGCTGAGAGGTTCTGCCTTAATTCGTTTCTGCCAATTTCAATGTAGGTTTCTATATGTTTAAGGAACACCTTTTTATAGTCACTTTCTGAATCATCCACTACACCATCAATAAACCCCTGACTTACGATAATGATATTCCGAGCAAGATTTTCGGCTTCTTCCTCAGTCATTTGATTATGTTTTTCCCTGGCTTGATCTACTATTCCTGCAGGGTAGTCTTTTTCTGCGCCCGGACGCTTCAGTATAAAGAGATCAAAAGCCGCAAATGTTGCAAAATCAAAAAACATGACTTCTCCGCCCGAAGGTAATTTAAACTGCATATTTGTACGTACCCAGTCCAGTACCGGCATAAAATTGTAGGTGACGGTGTCAATCCCACATTTTCCTAGATTGCGTAACGATTCCTTGTAATTGTTTATCAGGCGGTCACTATCCGGCGACCCGGTTTTTATACCTTCCGATACAGGAAGGCTCTCTACCACACTCCAGCGCATTCCATATTCTTCAATAGTGTTTTTTACTTTCATTATCTCTTCAACAGTCCATATCTCTCCATTGGGAATATGGTGCAGTGCTGTTACAACACCCTCAATACCAATTTGCCTGAGATCTGAAAGTTTAACAGGATCATCAAATCCAAACCAGCGCCATGTTTTTTCGAAAGCCATATAGTAAATTTATAATAATTACACACCACTGAAGGAACTGAATCCACCATCCACAGGGATAATGGTACCGGTAATGAAACTAGCGGCATCACTGCAAAGAAATTGCACAATACCGTTTAGCTCTGTTATATCCCCAAAACGTTTCATCGGCGTCTTGCTGATTATTTTGCTGCTTCTACCGGTATAGCTCCCATCGGGATTAATTAAAATAGCCCTGTTCTGGTCGCCAATAAAAAATCCGGGGGCGATAGCGTTAACTCTGATCTTTTCATTGAATTTGGAAGCCATTTCGACAGCCAGCCATTTGGTGAAAATATTTACGCCGGATTTAGCCACAGAGTAACCCGGAACGCGGGTTATAGCAGAATAGGTAGCCATGGATGATATATTAATAATGCTTCCCGTGCCACTGAGAGCCATTGCCTCACCAAAGACCATGCAGGGGGAAACCGTTCCGTTCAGATTAAGTTCGTTGACGTTATTAAAGTCCTCCATTTTCATATCGAAAATGCTTTGATCTTCAGTAAGAGTTGCCCCGGCAATGTTGCCTCCTGCCGCATTTATCAGTATGTCGATCTGACCCCATTTTTCCAGTATTTTGTCTCTTACCTTTCGGAGGCAATCCATATCCAATACATCACAGGCCATAGCCGATACTTCACCATATTTACCAAGTTCTTTCACTTTATTATCAAGCGCATCCTGACGGATATCAATAATAATGACTTTTACTCCTGACTGCAAAAGAGCTTTGGAGATATTACTACCAAGCACTCCGCCTCCGCCTGTTACAACAGCTGTTTTTCCACTAATATTAAAAGATGAATTGTTCATATAGGTTTTGAATTGTATATTCAGGTTTTAAAATAAATACAAAGGTATATCTTTGTATTGTTTAAATAGATGATAAATTTGCAAAAAATTATAGTTTTTTGACATTTTGTGAGGATATGACAAAGGCTCAGCAAAATATTATGCACGAACAGGTGCTTATACCCGATGGTAGTTCTATTCGGGTAAAATGGGATGATTTTCCTCATTTTACCTTTCCCTGGCATTTTCATAATGAAATTGAAATTGTTTACGTGATCCGCAGTCACGGAACAAGATATGTTGCCGACAGTGTAGAACCTTTTTGTGAAGGCGACCTGGTGATGGTCGGCAGTAATGTGCCTCATTACTGGAAAAATGATAATGCTTATTACAAAGAGAATTCCGGTTTACGGGTTAATGCAATCGTTATTCAGATTATTCCGGAATTTATGGAAAAACCAATAAACAGTTATCCGGAAATGGCACATATTAAAAAGCTTCTTACACGAGCAGATCAGGGTCTTCATTTTTCGAAGTCATTCAGCAGGAAGATAGGTAAACAATTAACGTCATTATACAGTTTAAAAGGCTTTGAACGGTTTTCAGCCTTTCTTAATGTCCTTGACAAAATGGCACGCACCAGCCAATACCGCCTGCTGGCTTCTCCTGATTTCCGGCATAACATCACTAATGTACATGATGACAGGCTAAATAAGATTTTAAATTACATTAAATTAAATTATACTGAAAAAATTTTGCTGGCAAAACTTGCCCGCCAATTTGAAATGAATCCCTCCTCTTTTAGTCGTTATTTTAAATTAAAAACCGGCAAAACACTGATTGAGTATATTAATGAGCTACGCATAAGGTATGCCTGCAAATTATTGCAGGACAACAACTATACTATATCACAAATATGTTTCAAATGCGGATTCAATAATATATCCAACTTTAATCGTTTTTTCAAGGAAAAAATGAAAATTACGCCGAAGGAGTATATTGAAACCAATTAATTAGTGTCTGTCATTTTTAAGGATATGGATCTTCTGCACAATAAGTTGCAAGTTGTTAACAGGTTAATAAAATATTTAATTCAATTATATGGTTGCTGAGCCTTCCGTAATACGTTTCTGGTATTGCTTGGGATTAAGTCCGGTGATTTTTTTAAATGTCCGGTTAAAGCTTGAAAGGCTGTTAAACCCTGTTTCATAGCATATTCTCAAAATTTGCATATCCCCTTTTATCAGCAATTTGCAGGCAAACCCAATCCGTAACTCATTCAGATAGGTTATCAGGGGCCTTCCTGTTTTTTCTTTAAAGAACCGGCAAAAAGCAGTACGTTGCATACCGGCCAGGCCTGCCATCTTGTCGAGTGAAATATGGTTCTGGAAGTTACTTATCATATAACGGGTTACTTTCTGAATTCGTTGATCTGTTATTGTGTTTTCGTCTGTCTGATATGCATCGCTGGCAAGCAGTTTATAATTTGTATTAAGTGACATGTGCTGGAGTATCTCGAGAAACCGGTTTAACTGTTTGAAGCCTTTAAGTTGTAGTAACCCGAGTAACATCCGGCCAATCTTTTCTGATTCGGGAGGCAGGAAACGAATACCTTTTTCTGAATTTTTAAACAGGCTTTTTATTGCTGCCAGTTCAGCATAGGTATTGATTTGAGTTTCCATAAAATCATTCGGGAACTGGACTACTAAGCGCCTTACAAATAAATCCGGATCACCCTTCATGTATTTATTATCGCTGCGCCAAAAGTGTGGAACACTGCCAGCAAGCATTACCAGGTCGCCCGGCCCAAAATGTCCGATGTGATCGGCTACAAATCTGGTGCCGGTGCTTTCAAGCAGGTAAACAATCTCGCGTTCACTATGGTAATGCCAGGGATAGCCGAAACACGGAATATCACCCCATTTCAGTTTGAGGGTTCTTTGACCGGAAAAATCAATATACTCCTGNAGGAGATTTATCTTTCCCTCTTGTTTTAGGATCATCTATGTATAAATAATATTAAATTATGCTAAAATAATGTAATTTATCATAAAAATAGGTCATATATTTATAAAAATATTTTTAAGTGTTTTGCAGCTAAGATGCCAGCGCATATTATAAATGATTGAACGTTTATTTTTCATTGAACCTTTAAACTGTAATTCTTTTGCAGAAGTCGATCAATACTTTAGTAAAANTTGAANAATTACCCGAGAGAAGTTTATTTATAAAAATCTTAAAATACCGGAAATTATGACACAAAAAAANACAAGCAGGCGAGACTTCATGAAAACCACCATTACAGCAGGTATAGCAGGTTTGATAGCNCCCACTGTTATTCCCTCCAGAGTGATGGCCGCATCAGGCAGAACCGGGGCAAATGATAAAATTGTGCTGGGAGGAATCGGTGTAGGCAGCAGGGGAGGTTCTTTGCTGAATGCATTTAACCAGTTCGAGGATGTTACGATTGCAGCCGTAGCCGATGCTGATATGGACCGGTGCAGGGAGATTGGTAATATATACGGAGCTGACACCTATCAGGATTACCGTCAATTACTGGACCGCGACGACATTGATGGTGTTGTAATTGCGTCACCTGATCATTGGCACGCCCTGCACTCAATACATGCTGCTCAAGCCGGGAAAGACATATACTGTGAAAAGGCACTTACACTAACAATACATGAAGGCCGGCAAATTGTAAAGGCGGCGCGTAAATATAACAGGGTGTTCCAGACAGGAAGTCAACAGCGTTCATCTTCTCAGTTTCATCGCGCCTGCATGCTTATCCGGAACGGTTATATTGGCAAGGTGAAAAAAATATTGGGTGTAAACTTTGCCGGACCCTGGGAAAACGCCTTGCCGGGATATCCAGTACCCGATGGTCTGGACTGGGATATGTGGTGCGGCCCTGCCAGGGTGCATCCCTACAATCCTGAGGTAAAGAATAACCGGGGATATCCCGGATGGCTGTCTATTCGTGATTTTTGCGGGGGAGAGATTTGTGGCTGGGGCACACATGATATTGATCAGATCCAGTGGGCTTTGGGTATGGATGAAGGAGGCCCAATCGAGATATGGACAGTAGGCAAGCCTTATCAGCCGTGGATTGCATCACGACCCGACCGTGCAGGGCGATTCTTTGGAGCCATGGATCCTGTTATTCACATGAAGTACCCGGGAGATATCCATGTGGAGTTTTCCGAAAGGAGGGATCCAAATGGAGGAGCACTTTTCATTGGTGAGAAGGGCGAAATCCGGGTTGATCGGGGAACACTTGATCTCAGTAATGAAGAGTGGCGTGAAATTCCGCTGGATAACATGGCGGTTCAGCTTCACACAAGCAATAACCATTACAGGAACTGGATTGATTGTATGAAAGACAGAAGCCGCCCGGTTGCCGATGTGGAGATTGGTCACCGGTCAGCCACTGCATGCCATCTGGGTAATATTGCCCGCTGGATCAGTCAGCGAACAAGGCAAACCGGCGCTCGTCTGGTCTGGGATCCTGAACAGGAAAAATTTATCAATAATGATTGGGGCAATTTTTATCTGGACAGGCCCAGGCGCGATCAATACTCACTACCTAAGGAGATCTGACCAGATGAAATGATTCCAGGGTTGTCTTATTATAATTGTATGGATTAAAAATAAAACTATTAGCTAATATGTAGTAAAGTATATTTCGCATTATGCTTTAACATTGCTTAACAATATTGAAATAGAACACTGTTATAAACTGTTTAATTATTATGAAAACCAGTCATTGGAATAACCTGCTTAAAATAATTGATGGTGAATTACTGCCTGAAACACCGGTTGCATTTATTATAGATAGTCCCTGGCTACCAGGATGGCACGGGATCAGTACCCTTAATTATTACTCGTCTGAAAAACTGTGGATGGAAGCTAATTTGCATGCGGAAAAAACTTTTCCCGATGTAATGTTCATGCCTGGTTTCTGGTCTGAATTTGCCATGTGTACCGAACCTTCAGCCTTTGGAGCAAGGATGATCTGGCACGAAATGGATTTGCCTTTTGCTGAAACTCTGATAAATGATATTTCCCAGGTTAACAATATCAAAGAGCCTAATCCAAAAACCGACGGGTTACTTCCTTTTATTATACAACGACTGGTTAATTGTCAACCTGAAATTCAAAAAGCAGGGTATGAGATCAAATTTGCCATTGCCCGTGGTCCGTTGAACATAGCATCATTTTTATTGGGTTCCTCTGAATTTATGATGGCAATGATGATGGATCCTGATAACACACACAAACTTCTTGAAAAAATAACCCGGTTTACCATAAGCTGGCTGGAGTATCAGAAGGAAACATTCCCGTCAATAGACGGAATACTTATCCTTGACGATATAGTCGGATTTGTAGGTGATGATGAGTGCAGTAATTTTGCTGCACCATATCTGAAAAGGATTTTTTCCTCGTTCGATGCCAGGGTCAATTTTTTTCATAATGACGCCCAGGGACTTGTAAGTACTCCATATCTGAAAGAGATGGGAGTTAATCTTTTTAACTTCAGCTACGAACATTCACTGCAGGAAATACGTGATCTTGCCGGTGAGGATATTACACTTTTGGGGAATCTCCCTCCCCGTGATGTACTGGCAGCCGGCACTCCGGAGCAGGTCTATGAAGATACAAAGAAGATGTACCGGTCCATCGAAGATAAGCGCCATATCCTGTGGTCAGTTGGTGGCGGGATGCCTCCCGGGGTATCAACGGATAACATCATGGCATTTATCAGGGGAACAAGGAATGTTTTATAAACATAACTTAAAACTTATAATTATGAGAATGGTATTTTTTTTATTTCTGATTTCATTATCCCAGTTTGCTCTATCACAGGAAGACCTGGCCCGTTTTTCCGTTAAGCCGGTTCAGGATGCCGGAATATCTGCTATACCGGTTTCGCTGGAATCAATTAACTACAATACTGATTTTGGCAGGATTGCTTTGTTCGAAAAGGGCCATACAGGTTATAAAGAAGTTGCATGCCAGCTTGAAACAGGTACAACAGCTAAGTTATGGTTTCTTTTTGATAACAAAGAAGGTGAAAAAGAGTATGTTATCAGACATGTTGCTGATAACCCGAAAAAACCTGTTAATGTTTCGGTAAAACAGTCCGATCAGGTAACAACTATTAACAAATCAGGACTTCCGGTATTAAGCTATAACCATGCTGAGGTTTATCCTCCTGAGGGTATTGATGCTAAATTTCGCCGGTCAGCTTTTATCCACCCTTTATGGTCACCTGGAGGAGAGGTGCTTACAAGGATCCAGCCGCCGGATCATTACCATCACTACGGTATTTGGAATCCGTGGACAAGAACCACCTTTAACGGGAACGAGGTAGATTTCTGGAACCTCGGAAGCGGTCAGGGAACAGTCAGATTTAAGGGATATCTTGGTGTGTTGGAAGGTCCGGTATTTGCTGGTTTCAGAGTTCTTCAGGAGCATGTTGCATTTCTGGAGCCAGATAGTGATAAGCTGGCTATCAATGAGCTGTGGGACGTACGGGTTTGGGAAACGGATGCAGAAGGTATCACAATCGTTGATCTCAGCACAACCCTGAATACTCCGCTTACGGACGGAATAATGCTCAATGCCTATCGTTATGGAGGCGGACTTGGTTACCGGGCTACTGAGAAATGGCACAAAGATAATTGCACTGTTCTGACCTCTGAAGGGAAAAACCGTGCTGATGCAGATGGAACCAATGCACGCTGGGGAATTGTTGAAGGCGAGTCGGGAGTCATGGAAGGAAGGTCCGGAATTATTTTCCTGAGCCATCCATCCAATCGCATGCATCCGGAACCTATGCGCGTTTGGCCTCTGGATGCAAACGGGGGGCGTGGAGATATGTTTTTTGAATTCTGCCCCATTCGCCATGAAGACTGGATGCTTGAGCAAGGGCGAAATTACACTCTTAAGTACAGGATGATTCTTTTCGATGGTGAGGTCACTCCTGATGATGCTGAAAGATACTGGAGATCCTTTGCTTCATCTCCGGCAATCAATTTTTATTAATAATAAAAAATGCCATCCATACTCTTTATATTATTTGGGTAACAACAATAAATTAGTATCACTTGATAATACTTTATAAAAAATTTAACTGAAAGCAAAACATCTGTCTTATGAATTTGCAACATATTGTTAAATAGACTTATAACCATACTTAATACGAATATATATGAATATTCCTAAATTCTTCATCTTACTATTCTTTATTTTACACGGCTCTTCAGCCATGTGTATTGCGCAATCTGAAATTACCGCCATAAAAACAGGGTCCAAAATTGATGTTTTTATCAACAACAGGTTATTTACCAGCTATATTTTCTCACAAGAAGAAAAATACCCCTATTTTTTCCCGGTTAACGGACCCTCCAATGCGAGTGTCACCTCAAAGCGCAATGCCAACTTTCCGCACCACAGTTCACTATTCTTTGGCTGTGATCATGTAAATGGGGGTAACTACTGGCAGGAGGGTCTGGAGCGGGGACAAATTTTATCTGTACGTGAAGATATTGTTGAAACCGGTGGTGATCGTGTTGTAATTGAAAATGAATGTATCTGGACCCGTCCCGGTGCAAATTCACCCATTAAAGATCTGCGCAGGATAACTATTTCCGCACCATCAGATGGTATGTACCAGATTGATTTTGATATCGAACTGGTAATGCTTGAAGATGTTACAATAGCCCGTACCAACCATTCGCTCTTCAGCGGAAGGATGGATCCTGACCTGGCAGTAATTAACGGAGGGATTATGATTAACGCAGAAGGTGATACCGGTGAAAACGGAACTTTCGGTAAACCTTCTCCATGGATTGATTATTATGGAAAACGAATGGGAAAATATGAGGGAATGGCTATCATGCAGCATCCTTCCAACAGATGGTATCCGGCACCATGGTTTACCCGCGACTATGGGTTTTTCTCACCAACCCCGATGTACTGGCCTGAAGACCACAATAAAGGTACGGTGCTGAATAAGGGTGAAAAGGTGAATCTGAGATACCGGGTACTGGTGCATTCAGGCGATCACAAAGAAGCCGGAATNGCCGACCGGTTCGACTTATACAAATCAGAATAGCAACTAATAAAAATTATAATATTATGAAGCGTAGAGTATTTTTAAAAAACACTGTTGCCACAGCTGCCGGAGCAATTGTAATGCCCACAATTGTTCCTTCTTCAGTATTTGGCAAAGATGCACCAAGCAATAAGATCAATATCGGACAAATAGGATGCGGACGGATGGGACGTGCTGATGTGAGCGGAACCATTAAGTTTGACAGGGCGCGTTTTGTTGCTGTTTGCGATGTTGACAGCAAACGGATGGCTGACGGCAAAAAAATGATTGAAGATTTTTACGAAGAAAAAACCGGCAGTGCAGGTTATGTTGATGTGAAAATGTATGAAAACTATCAGGATATGCTGNTGAATAAGGATATTGACGCAGTAATTATCAGCACTCCCGATCACTGGCATGAGCAGCCGGCCATGGAGGCTGCACTTGCAGGGAAGGATATCTACCTGCAAAAACCCAACTCACTTACAGTTGCCGCAGGCCGCCAGATGAGTGATGTTGTTCAGCGGCAGGGAGTTATCCTTCAGGTTGGCACCCAGCAGCGTTCTTCGGAACAGTTTCGTGTTGCTGCAGAACTTGTCAGGAACGGGCGCATAGGGAGGCTTCATACCGTTAAAGTGGGACTGCCGGGTGATCCGTCAGGTCCTGATGCTCCAGAGATGCCTGTTCCTCCCAATCTTAATTTTGATATGTGGCTGGGTTCAACACCAGTTGTTCCCTATACAGAAATAGGAGTTCATCCACAGGAGGGCTACGGCCGTCCCGGATGGTTGAGAATAGAAAATTACGGTGCCGGCATGATCACCGGCTGGGGACAGCACCATTTCGATTCGGCAGCCTGGGGAATGGATACTGAATATACGGGACCTGTTTCAGTCGAGGCAGTGGCTGAATTTCCCAGATCCGGACTATGGGATGTCCATGGCGATTTTATGGTAAAAGCTGTATATGAGAATGGTATTCACGTATACACCACCGGTGGTTATCCCAATGGTATACGCTATGAGGGGACTGACGGGTGGATATTTGTATCGCGCGGCGCCTACAGGGCAACAGCCAGCGACCCGGTGGAGGTCGATGCCAGTCGCAGGGCCCTCGATGCCAGCGATCCTGAAATACTGAAATCGAAAATCGGCCCCGATGAAATAAATCTCTATCGCAGCACAGACCATTATGGCAACTGGCTCGATTGCATAGTTAGCCGCAAGCAGCCTATATGCCCCGTGGAGATAGGACATCGGGGCTGCACAGTAAGCCTGATAAGTCACATTGCAATGAAAATTCCCGGTAAACTTGAGTGGGATCCAAGAGCTGAGAGATTCAGGAACAATGATGCTGCAAATGCCATGCTCAGCAGGCCACAGCGCTATCCCTACGGCTCCAATTATGTGAGAATATAAAACTACCATTTTACTAACTTAACCTTAATTATTATGCGAAAACTTTTTCTTATGTTAACCTTGCTCATTGCATACACAAGTTATGGAATGACGCAGATAACGGTTACCGGTACGGTATCGGCAGAAGACGGTGTGCCTGTGCCAGGTGTAACTGTTGTAGTAAAAGGCACCACAATTGGTACTACAACCGGGGTCGACGGTCAGTATTCAATTAATGTGCCGGATGATTATGATATTCTGGAGTTCTCTTTTGTCGGAATGATAACCCAGGAGGTTTCAGTTGGAGGCAGAACCGCCATCAATGTTACGATGGTTGATGACTTTATTGCTCTTGAAGAGGTTGTTGCAGTTGGCTACGGGGTTCAGCGAAGAGGAGATGTAACCGGAGCCATATCTTCAGTTTCTTCCCGGGATATTGTGGAGCTGCCTTCGATGGATGCAGGTTCAGTGCTCCAGGGAAGGGCTGCGGGAGTTATGGCACTTTCGGCCGGTACAAGGCCCGGTCAGGGGGTTACAATACGAATAAGGGGCCGCAGGTCGCTGACTGCCGATAACAATCCGTTGTATGTTGTAGACGGAATTCCCTATGAGGGAAACATAAACGATATCAACACCCGTGATATCCAATCCATCGAGGTGTTGAAAGATGCTTCTGCAACAGCAATTTACGGTTCAAGGGGTGCAAACGGGGTGATTCTTATCAGCACCAGCCGGGGCGGGGATTTTCCCACGATTGTTTCATATAACGGGTACTATGGTATTTCTTCAGCACTGGGGAGACCCGATATGATGAACGGTGAGCAGTTTGCAAGGATGAAGGAAGTGGGCGGCCGTGCTTTCACCAGTGCCGAGCTCGATGCACTTGAGCGTGGTGTTTCGACCGACTGGGTGGACCTAACCCTTGATAACGGATATCAGCAAAGTCACCAGCTAAGTGTTAAAGGCGGTGATTCAAGAACCGGTTTTGCTCTTTCGGCCAATCTGTTCAACGATCAGGGAGTGGTCAAGAACCAGGATTTTACCAGAAAAACTTTAAGGCTAAACCTTGACCATACTGTTTCTGACAGAGTGAGGGTGGGTACATCCACACAGGTATCAGATCAGTTGCAAAACTGGGGCTCAAACCCTTTTGGACAGGCTGTTCAAGCCACACCTCTTGCAGAGCCTTATGATAGCGAAGGAAACATGATTTACCAGCCAGGAGCCGATCCGCTTCGCTGGAATCCCCTGGCCGACCTTGTGGATGGCGCGTATGTGGATGAAAGAGAAAGACTTCGTGTTTTCAGCAATCTTTTTGCCGAAGTTGATATTTTAGATAATTTAAGTTACAGGATGAACTTTGGATCCGATTATCAGAAATACAGAAGAGGAATGTTCCAGGGCAGCTTATCATCCGGAAGGCAATATGCGAGTCCGCGAGCCTACAAATACAATTCCGAGAACTTCACCTATACCTTTGAAAATATTGTAAACTTTTCAAAAGAGTTGGGTGAAAATCATACATTGCGGGCTACCGGACTGTGGAGTGTGCAGGAATCATCAACAGAGAATGCTGAAATTGATGTTGAGGGCCTGCCTTATGAGCATCAGCTATTTCATAATCTTTCGACAGCCGAAACAGTGCGGGGCTTCAATTCCAATCTGGAAGAATGGGGTATTATGTCATTCATGGCCCGTATCAACTACGATATCATGGGCAAATACCTGTTTACCTTAACCGGCCGTTATGACGGTTCATCCAGGCTGTCTGATGAAAACAGATGGGGGTTCTTCCCGTCAGCTGCCTTCCTGTGGCGTGTCAGCAGCGAAGAATTTATGGCCGACCAGGATATATTCTCTGATTTGAGGTTCCGTGCCAGCTATGGAGTTACCGGTAACACAGCAATCAATCCCTATCAGACAAGGGGAGGGTTAAGCAGGAGTGTATACAATTTTGGAGGCTCGTCAGCATTTGGTTACCGTCCCGGAGCAATTGCCAATCCTGACCTCAGATGGGAATCCTCCGCAACATTTAATGTTGGATTGGATTTCGGAATAGGCACAAACATTGCCGGTAGTTTCGAGGTCTATCAGACCAATACCACTGATCTTCTTCTTGAAAGAATGATCCCCATAACCTCCGGATTTAATTCTGTAATGGAGAACATAGGAGAAACACAGAACAGGGGATGGGAGTTTAACCTTTCAGGCAGGGTATTGACATCTGCAGACTTTACATGGGATGCGAATCTGAATTTTTTCGGTAACAGGGAAAAAATTATCGACCTTTACGGGGATAAACAAGATGATATCGGAAACCAGTGGTTCATAGGAGAGCCGTTAACAGTCTATTACGATTATGACAAGATCGGCATATGGCAACTGGGCGAAGAGGCAGAAGCAGCATCTTACCAGATGACCCCCGGAACGATTAAAATCAGGGATGTTAATAATGATGGTATTATCAACCAGGATGACAGGGTGATACTGGGTACAAATATCCCGTTTGCAACTGTCGGACTTGGCTCACGAATGGCTTACAGAAATTTCGAATTTTCATTTTTTCTGATAAGTATTTTCGGACACACAATTTATAATAATTACGAGGTAGGCCTCTCGACATTGCAGGGAAGGTACAATAACCTGAACGTGGACTACTGGACGCCTGACAATCCGACGAATGACCATCCAATACCTGACGGGTCAAGAGAGCGTCCCCTCTACAATTCTTCCAGGGGGTACATGCCGGGTGACTTTCTGAAGGTAAGGAACATGCAACTTGGTTATACCCTGCCGCAAAGTGTGCTGTCAAGAATCGGGGCAAGGTCCATGAAAGTTTATGTGAATGCAGATACTCCTTTTATATTCTCACATCTTGCCGATAATCTTGATCCTGAGGTGTATGGCGGAACTGTATCCAGCAACACACCAAGTACCCGTATGTATTCACTTGGGGTAAATATTGATTTTTAGAAAATTAAAAAAGTGAAAAAGATGAAAAAAATAAAATATCTTATCATAATTCTCATCTCAGCCTCACTGACAATTTTTTCCTGCCAGGATGTTCTTGATGAGGTGGTTGTATCAGGCGTTACAGGTGAATATCTTAATACACCCGAGGGATTTAAGGCTGGTGTTAATGCTTCATATCAAAGGTTGAGGAATTATTACGGCAATGGTGAACATGGCCATAACCTTACCGTATTTGGTACGGACGAATTCACTAACGGGGGGCATGGAGGTTTCCATTACATGAATAAGTATGAGGCCGGGTTAAATGCAGAGGCCTCGCCTTTCTGGCATCTATGGCAGCATTTTTACCTTGGCATAAATGCCTGTAATGCTGTAATTACCCGTGCAGAAGATTCTGACATGACCCCGGCACAAAAAAACCCGGGATTGGGAGAGGTCCGTTTTTTAAGGGCTCATTACTATTTCATCCTGGTTCAGCATTTTGGTCCTGTTCATTTAACACTTGAAGAGACAGTTGGTGTTGAAACTGAAGCCAACCGTACATCTGAAGATGTTATCTACAATGCAATTATCGAAGACCTGGAATTTGCAATAGCCCATCTGCCGGTTGTACAGGGTGAGTTTGGCCGTATAACCAGGCCCGCAGCTGAAAATATGCTGGCCGAGGTTTTACTTACCAGGGGCTATACCGATTTTGCCCAAAGTAACGACTTCAGCAGGGCTGCAGAGCTGGCTACAGGTGTAATTAATAATTACGGCTTTGCACTTTATGATGACCTGACAGAAGTATGGAACCATGATAATGAACAAAATGATGAAGTTATCTGGTCAGTTCAATATAGTGAAGACCCGCTTCTGTGGCCGGGAAACAATTCACATCTGTATTTCAGGCCGTGGTATGAAGTATATAACGACGGACTGAACCGTGCGCTTGGCCATGGTTATGGGCGGCCCTGGATAAGGGTTAATCCGACTCCCTGGCTGCTTGAAAACTTCAGGCCTCTTGATGTGGATTCAAGATTTGAAAAAAACTTCCAGTCTGTCTGGTATTACAATACAACCCAGAATATTCCCGAAGGTGCTTCAGTTGGTGATACTGCAATCTGGGTCACAGACAAGTATCTGACGCAGGCTGATGTGGATGCAATAAAGGGCCGCCTTCCGGGAGTGAATATATTTACCTGGCATCATGACAATATGGATGATCCGTGGTACAGGGAGAGAAATATATTTCCGAATCCATGGAAATTTGATGACAATAAACGCCCATCGGTCAATGAAGCGAATGGATCCCGCAATTTCATCGTGTATAAGCTTTCCAAAACCTACCTGGTTGCTGCTGAAGCGATGTATATGAGAGATGGCAATGGCACTGCTGCTGTTGAGTATATCAATACTCTAAGGAGAAGAGCCGCTCATCCCGGAATGGAAAGTGAAATGGAGATCACAGCTGCTGATGTGGATATAGACTTTATTCTTGATGAGAGATCAAGGGAGTTGTTTGGCGAATATAGCAGATGGAAGGACCTTAAAAGGACCGGCAAGCTATTGGAAAGAGTCCGGAAATACAATCCCGACGAAGGGGCTGACAATATCCGCGACATCCATGTCCTGCGACCGATCCCTGCCAATCAGCTTATAAGGACATCAAACGATTACGGTCAAAACCCGGGATATTAAAAGTTAGTGTTGATTAATATAATCTCTTTTCTGTTTTTGAAAGAGACCGGGCCTGAAAGGCATAAGTTTTTTTAGGTGTGTTTGGTTTAGGTAAAAAGTGTCACCTCTAAAAGGTGGCACTTTTTTTCTGAATTACTGTAAAATTCTATCACGTTGTTTAAAAAATTATACCACGTTGTTGAAGGTAATTCTTCCATTACGTTTAACATTGCTTTTACATTTATCAGCAAGGGGGAAAACAATACTGTTTTTTTTTTAATGTTGTAAATATTTTCAGGGTTGTCCGAAAACCCTTCTCAGCAGTTCAGTAACTCTTGCTGCGGGATTTGTCCTGATCTTTTCTTCTTCCTGTGCAAGTTTCAAAAACAGGCCATCCAGGGCCCTTTCGGTAAGATAGCGGTCCAGTTGGATGTCAACTGGCTTAAGGTCCGATAAACGGCCCACAGTTGAGTTTGCCAGCCTGTTCCATTGGCCTGTTAGTGTATTCCATGATTCACCTGTCGAGATGTTACCAGCAATTGGTTTGTCAATTGATGACTGTATGCGTGGCTGGTACAGATTGTAGAGTTCGTTCCATGTACGGCTCCGGAGGTATTGCGTTGCAGCATCCTTCTCACCCCTGAGAATGGCAAAACCATCGTGTATGGTCATGCCCGTAACGGCCCTGGCAAATACAGGGGCTGCCTCCCTGGCGGCATCCTCTGCAGCTCTGTTGATACGCAGGATAATATCTTCAACCATCTTCTCTCCGCCAGGCAGCAAAGAGAGGTTATCGGTTATTACCTGAGCTTCCGGCGGCAGCACAATCCTGACCAGTTCATCCCGGTAATACCCGTTAACAGATGAAAGCTGAGTTGCTGCAGAGTCTGCACCAATGGTAAGTGCCTGTTTCAGCCCGTTTATTACTTCCTGGTTGGAGAGAGGTCCGGGAGACTCCATCTGTTCTGCTATCTGCCTCAGTTCGGCACAGCCGGTAAGGAAAAATAAAAAGGCAAGGGGGAGTAGTTTTTTCATCATAAATAATAATTGATTGATTTTAAAAGTAATAAACAAAAAGACAGGTTCTTAAACCCGGACTTGTTTTGAAATAGTTTCCTGTTAACTCAATTTTACTGTTATCTTAGTTCACAGATAAATGATACTTAAAAACAATGCTATTAAGGGTTTTGCTATTTCAGCACCCTGTCAAGGTCATACCTTATAAGTTCTGTCCATACCCTGTAGCCTTCGTCGTTAAGGTGCAGTTTGTCAGAGAGGAACAGATCAGGCCTTGGTTTGCCATCTTCATTGATGAAACTCCTTTCAGTAGCAATGAAATAGAGGTCGCTGTTTTTTATAGTGTAATCTCTTATCAGGTTATTTGCCTCCCTGATCTGCGGCCATGCCTCCCATCGTAACTCGGTAGGAGTGATGCCGATCCAGAATACCGGAGTCTCAGGGAGCTCTTTTCTTATTGTTTTAACTACATATTTGAAAAGTTTCAACACCTCTTCCGGCGATTTATCTGTTTCATGACCGGAAATATCATTCGCAATAAAAAGGACTATACCGTCAATGTTTTTATGAGGCCAGATTATCCTCTCTGTATAAACGGCAAAATCGCTTAATTTCGCACCTCCGTAGCCCCTCTGGATTACCGGGTAGGGAGACAGGTCATTATCAATAGTTGACCAGAGCCTTATGCTGGAACTTCCTGCAAAGAGTATCGAATTATCGGGGTATGTTTCACTTTTGTCAAGT
>SL_3KL_010_SEDDRAFT_10002035_pt1 | contig 18531 bp, 17 predicted proteins | sample SodLakKL_010_SED_2_FD_10381 | JGI IMG/M metagenome (IMG submission 10381) | reverse complement strand
AAAGTTGCAATTATAACCGGGGCGACCGGCGGACTCGGACCGGTTGTCGCCGAACGTCTTCATAATGAAGGGGTTAAACTCGTTTTAGCTTATCAGTCGGATAAAAAATTATCCTCTATCCCGCAAAACATTGTGAACGATGCGGCAAACGTCGTCACTGTTCAGAGTGATGTTACAAATGAGGATGATGTTGCCCGCATTTTCAATACCGCGATAGACAAATTTTCTGATATATCTATTCTTTGCAATGCAGTTGGCGGATATATGGACACAAAACCATTTACCGATCTGACAGTCGAAGAATGGAATACGATGATGGAGCGAAACCTCACCGCTTGCTTTCTAACATGCCGCGAAGCACTTCGCCGTATGAAGGATAAAGATTACGGACGAATCATTAACATATCTGCCAAACCTGGAATTTATCCCGAAGCCGAACGCGGAGCATATGGAGTGGCGAAATCGGGTGTAGCATTTCTCACAAGAATGCTCGGAAGTGAATTTAAAAAAAGCGGTATAACCATAAATGCAATTGCACCAAGCATTATAAAAACACCCGCCAATGAATCCTGGGGGGATCCGGAGGATATGAAAAATTGGGTTACACCGGAACAACTTGCAGACACAATAGTGTTTTTATGTAGTGATACCGCAAAAAGTGTCACCGGCACGGTAATCGAAGCATATGGTGGAGTATAATTTTATTTGACTTTCTTTCAAAAAATCGTTATTCTACTTTTTAAAATGGCAATAAAATAATTAATTCAAATCATATACAACTAACTCGAACCTAAGGAGGAATCATTATAATGGATCAATTTGGCATATTCACCTTCCTTCTTCAAGCCGATGCGGGGGCATTAAATTGGTTACAGGAAAAATATGTAGAAGGCGGCCATTTTATGCATGTTATTCTGGGATGTTTAATTCTTGGCCTCGCCTTTTCACTTGAACGAATCTGGACTCTCAGCAGAGCTACTGTCAACACAAGAAAGTTTCTCGTTGATGTTAAAAAAGCGCTTGATAAAGGCGGTGTGGATGCTGCATTGGAAGTCTGCAGTCAAAATCGTGGTTCTGTCGCAAGTGTGTTCCAGGCAGGTCTTCTTCGTGCCGATGAAGGTATTGAAGCGGCAGAAAAAGCTATCATCAGCTATGGTGGTATTGAAATGGCGTTCCTGGAGAAAAACCTTATCTGGATATCAACCTTTATCGCAATATCACCTATGATAGGATTTACCGGTACAGTACAGGGTATGATCTCGGCCTTCGATGCTATTCGTGAAGCCCGTAATATTTCACCCGAAATTGTTGCCGGCGGTATATCCGTTGCATTGTTAACGACATTGTTCGGACTTGTTGTCGCAGTTATTTTACAGATTTTCTATAACTATTTTGTTTCCAGAATCGATAAGCTCGTTATCGAGATGGAAGAAAGTTCAATAGAATTGATCGACTCACTCTTGCTTTTAAAACAAGGGAAGAAAATCGCACCGGCGGGAGCTGAGGCATCTGCAGGACAGAGTAAAGGTGCGGATAAAGACAAGGGCTCGGAGAAAAAACAGTAACGAAAGGGGGAAACCCTCATGTTAAAGCGTAAGAAAAAAGAAGGTGCAACCATTCCGCTTGCGGGTATGGCAGACATCGCTTTCTTGTTACTTATTTTCTTCCTTCTTGTTACAACGATTGATGTCGATACCGGTATCGGTCTTGTGTTACCGCCTCCGGTAGAAGATGCTGAAGAAATCGAAGTGGAGGAAGAGAACATCGCAAACATTCTTGTCAATGCAGCCGGCGAAGTGCTGCTTGACGGAGATATCATCAGTGTTCCGCAAATTTCCGGAACCATTGCTGATAAGATACGGGCCAATCCTGAACTGATCGTCTCGGTTAAAACCGACAGACGAACACCGTATAATGTGTACATCGATACGATTGATCAGTTAAAGATGGCATACAATGAACTCCGTGAAGCATATGCACGACAGAATTTCGGTGTACGACTGGATGATGTAACAAGAGAGCAATTGGAGCAAATCCGGCGGGAAATTCCACAGCGAATATCGCTTGCCGAACCGGAGTAATGGAAAGCACCGTTTTAATTATTTGATCATAATAGGGATGTGGTTTTATGGCTAAAGAAGCTAAGTTTAGAAAAAAACAAGCCACCACGAGGCAGGAAATACCGACAGCATCGCTTCCGGATATTATTTTCATGTTGTTGATCTTTTTTATGTTGACAACAGTACTCCGTGAGTTCGATGTACAGGTAGAGTATACTCTCCCGGAAGCATACATGATTGAACGGATAGAAAATAAGCGGCTTATTTCCTATATTTGGGTCGGCCGGGATGGACGCATCCAAATTGACGATAACATTGTCCAACTTCATGATATTAGTTCAATTATGTATCAGAAACGGGTAGAGATCCCGAATCTAATCGTCTCTATGCGTATCGATCGGTATTCGGAGATGGGTGTTGTTACCGATATTCAACAAGAGCTTCGTGAAGCTGATGCATTACGAATTAACTATTCGTCATTACATCGATTATAATGCGAGCTGTAAAAATAGACAACACGTAATGACCCTCAAGAAACGTGTACTTTTTCGTTAACCTAAAAGGCAGGGATATAATGACATACCCTGCCTTTTTTTGTTCCGGTATAAAAACAACCATGAATAAAAATACGATTGAACAAATAAACGATGACTTCAAACAAGCAATGAAGTCCGGGGATAAAGTAAAACTCGAGACCCTGCGGTCTCTGCGTGCAGCACTGAAGGACCGGGAAATTGCACTTCGCGGAGAAGGAAAAGAACTCTCAGATGAAGAAATACTTGCAACCCTCACATCGGCGGCGAAAAAGCGGCGTGAATCTATTGATGAATATACCAAAGCCGGACGACCGGAACGTGCAGATGAAGAGAGCAATGAACTGAAAATCATTCAGGAATATTTACCCGCACAACTTTCTACCGAAGAAATTGAATCGAAAGTCCGTGCCGCAATTGAACAAACCGGTGCATCCTCTATGAAAGATATGGGAAAAGTAATGTCTTCGGTTATGCCGGAACTCAAAGGACGTGCCGACGGTAAAGAGGTACAAAATATTGTTAAAAAACTTCTTGGCGGTTAATGTATGACAACGGCTGATATCGCTATTGCAGTCGGAGTAGGGTTATTTGTTTTTTCCGGTTTCTTCGAGGGTTTTATCAAGAAGATATTCGGGCTAATCGTTCTTATTATTGCATTCTTTACCGCAATTCACACCTATACGATTTTTTCGGATTGGCTGCAGGCAAGTTTCGATTGGTCTTCGACATTTTCAACGGTTTTATCTTTCCTCATCGTTTTCCTTTTTGTTTTGATTATGGGTAATGTGCTCTATCGCGTTATCGGAAAGAAAAACGAATTGTATAAAATGTGGGACAGGCTGGCGGGATCTGCATTTGGCTTTGTTGAAGGTGCAATTATTGTTAGTCTTTTTTTACATTTATTGGTTCTTGTTGATGTACCATCTGAAAATGTCCGGAATGATTCCGTCCTTTACCCGATCATCTATGGGTTCGCCCCCTTTGTATTCGAGGCATTATACATCTTCGTTCCGCAGGTGAGAGACTTTTTTGAAATTTTTATTGATGAAGTAAATATATCAAACAAAGTAACTTAAAAAGATACGAGATACAGTGTATTCACAGGCAATAGAAAAACTTAGATTTTCAGTCATTCTGCAGCGTGTCCAACGATATGCACAATCGGATCTCGGTAAAGAGCGTATCGAACAATGCAGACCCATCGCATCACAATCAGATATCCGGCATGCACACGCTGTTTTGAATGAGATGAAATCAATGCTCGAATTCGATGATCCAGTACCTCTCCACAACATCCACGATATCCGTACCGATATTCATCGTGCTGCAATTGAAGGAAACATGCTGAATGGGAAACAATTGCTTCGCACGTTGCTGACGTTACGAACGTCGCGGGACCTCAGGGGATATCTGAAAAAAAGAGAGCAAACATACGCAAATCTTGCAACGCTTGCCGACGGACTAATTGCAGACAAAGTTCTTGAACATCACATTGACAGCATTATTAATGAAGACGGAGACATAAAGGATAGCGCAAGTCAGGATTTACAAAAAATCAGACAAACTATTCGCAGTGTTTCTGAAACTCTCAGGAAACGCCTTGAAAGGATACTGAGAACACTTTCAACAGAAGGAATGGCCCAGGAAGAGTTAATAACTACCCGCGACGGGAGAATGGTGCTGCCGGTGAAAGTTGAATACAAACACCAGGTACCTGGTTTTATCCACAGCTCAAGTGCAAGCGGTGCAACGGTATTCATTGAGCCGGCCGAGACACTTGATATAAACAATGAAATGCGCGACTATCAGATACGTGAACAACGCGAAATACAGCGAATCCTGCGCACCATCACCGAAAAAATCGCAGAAAAGAAAGAGCAGATTTTAGCCACTGTGCATGTCTTAACTGAAATAGACTTTATCTTTGCAAAAGCTCAATATTCTATCGAGATTATTGGTGTGACCCCGCGTGAAAGTGCATCGAACAGGATAAAACTCGTTGACGGACGGCACCCGATTTTACTTATGCATCACAGACGGGATGAAGTGGTTCCGCTGATCTTATCACTAGGTGATTCATTTACAACTCTCATTATAACCGGCCCGAATGCAGGCGGTAAAAGTGTTGCAATGCAAACCATCGGGTTGATGTGTTTAATGTATCAGTCGGGATTACATATACCTGCCTCGGATGAAACTGAGCTTCCGGTATTTGAAAATATTTTTGTTTCGATGGGAGATGAGCAATCTGTCGAGCAAGACCTCAGTACATTTTCCTCACACCTTATGACATTAAAAAAGATATTGGACGGAGTCAATGACACGTCACTTGTATTAGTCGATGAAATCGGCGCTGGTACAGATCCCGTAGAAGGAAGTGCAATTGCCGCATCTATACTCAAATATCTTACCGAGAAAAATACACTTACCATTGCGACAACACATCATGGTGATTTAAAAGCATTTGCATATCAGGAACCGGGTATTGAAAACGGTGCAATGGAATTCGATCAGGAACAACTCACCCCTACATATAGATTTACCGAAGGTATTCCCGGTAGCAGCTATGCATTGGAGATCGCACAGCGATTGCAATTTCCAGAAGAATTGATAACACAAGCCCGCACCTTTCTTGGTACGACAAAATCCAAAATAGAACAATTACTCATCGAGCTTGAACAACAAAGCCAACGCTACCGGGCTCAGCTACGCGAGCTATCCTCGGAAAAGAAACGGCTGGAGCAATTGACGGGAGAATACGAGAATAAATTAAATACATTAACACGTGAAATGAAGAAGTTAAAACGAGACGCTGCAGAGGATGCAAAAAGAATTGTAGCCCGTGCAAATGCCATTATCGAACAGGCAGTAAAAGAGATCCGTGAGTCCGAAGCTGACACCCATGTAACTCGAAAGTGGCGGGAAGAAATAAAAACATTTAAAAAGCAAGTTGAAAAACAGCGTGTCGAAGCACAGGAAGAGAAGCAACCGGAAACTCCATCAGAACCATTACAGCAGGGTGATTACGTTGTGCTGGGTGGTGGTCAGGAAGAAGGGGAAGTGCTGGCGCCGGTCGATGATGAAGGATATACACAGGTTTTATTCGGTTCGGTAAAAATGCGCGTGCACCGCGGGCAGTTGCGTAAAACATCACATCGTGTAAACCGGAAAAAAGAATATGCTCACACAGCTACAACGGTAAGTGAAGATTTATACCCCCGGTCTGTCGATGTTCGGGGATTAACCGGTGATGAAGCACAAAGTGCAGTAGATTCATTTCTGGACCGTGCCGTGCTTGCAGGTTACAAAGAAGTTGAGATCATCCACGGCAAGGGTACCGGAGCACTACGAAAACGTATCCATGAGTTTCTAAAAAAACATCCTGCTGTTCATATTTCACGACTCGGCAACTGGAATGAAGGAGGGAGCGGGGTAACCGTCGTTGAATTAAAACAAGAAGATCGATGAAACAGGAAATTACTTCTCTGCTTATCGCAAATCGTGGTGAGATTGCGGTGCGAATTATCCGAGCTTGCCAGGAATTAGGTATTCGCTCGGTCGTTGTTTTCTCCGATATAGACCGAACATCACCACATGTATTGTATGCCGATGAAGCCTATCACATCGGGCCAGCACCGTCAGCACAAAGTTACCTCGTCGGGGATAAACTCATAGAGATTGCAAAAAAAGCCAACGTTGAAGCAATTCATCCCGGTTACGGATTTTTATCCGAGAATCCAACTTTTGCCCGAAAGGTTATAGAAGCAGGTTTAATTTTTATCGGTCCTCCTGCATCAGCAATCGAAAAGATGGGTGACAAAACAACCGCACGAAAGATCATGGAAGAGGCCGGTGTTCCGATTGTTCCCGGAACGGTCAAACCATTAGCAAGTGTATCCGAAGCTCACAAAATTTCGGAGGAGATAGGTTTTCCGGTCTTGGTGAAAGCTGCAGGTGGTGGCGGCGGAAAAGGAATGCGCATTGTAGAATCAAGTCAGGATTTACAGGGTGCATTCAAATCTGCTCAAAACGAGGCACGGTCGGCATTCGACGATGACCGTATATATATCGAAAAATTCGTTCAATCGCCCAAGCATATTGAAATTCAGGTACTTGCAGATTCACACGGTAACTATGTACACCTGGGAGAACGTGAATGTTCGATACAGAGACGCCATCAAAAGATTATTGAAGAAGCACCCTCACTCGCAATCGACGATACTATTCGTGATGGAATGGGCAAAGCCGCTGTAAAAGCCGCGCAAGCGTGTAATTATGTGAATGCCGGTACCATCGAGTTTTTATTCGATGGGGAAAAAAACTTTTATTTTCTCGAAATGAATACCCGTGTTCAGGTAGAACATCCCGTGACGGAACTGATCACAGGCATCGATATTGTGAAAGAACAAATAGCGATTGCATCAGGCAAACCGCTATCATTTTCACAAAACGATATACAGCGAAACGGCCATGCGATCGAGTGCCGGATATATGCAGAAGACCCCCTGAATAATTTCCTGCCCTCAATAGGAACGGTGGAACGTTTGCAGGGGCCGTCGGGACCCGGTATTCGTGAAGACCGGGGAATACAACAGGGCAATGAGATATCTGTACATTATGATCCGATGGTATCGAAATTACTTGCCTGGGGCCGGACCCGTGAAGAAGCTTTGCGCCGAATGGATCGCGCGCTCCATGAATATCTCATCCAGGGCGTTATTACAAATATTCCTGCCTGTATTCATATTCTTCGCCATCCACGATTTATTGATGGAAGTTACACAACACATTTTATGAGCGAACATTTCGATCCGGAAGTGCTCCGCACACCAAACAATGATGAACAAACTGCAGTTGCAATTGCAGCGGCTACAATGGTGCATCGACAGAAAAAACAACCCATTGTTACAGCAAGTCAACCGGGACAAATTAACAAATGGAAATATCAAGAACGTACACGCGATTAATCAAATGACCGGTACAACTACCTATACCATACAAATAAACGGTACTGAGATTGATGTTCAAATCAACCGTAATAATGAAATAATTGTGCAGGGGAAACCCGGTTATACGATAGATCTAATTGAGATAGACAAAAACCGTTATTCTCTTTTAATTAATGGCAGATCACATAGTCTTACCCTTGAACGTAAAGGGAATGGCTCGTTTATAGTCAGCATTAACGGTAAAGAGTATCATTGCACCGTTGAAGATGAACGAAGTAAACGGCTTCGTGATTTTATTGCCGATACAGCAGGGACCGATGGTCCGATAGAAATGACCGCACCAATGCCCGGTATGGTTACCGATATATCCGTTGCTGAAGGGGAGACGGTACAGGAAAACCAACCGCTCGTAGTTCTCGAAGCCATGAAAATGGAGAATGAGATTCGATCGATAGTACATGGGACGGTTCAATCAATTCATATTAAAACCGGTCAAGCAGTAGAAAAGGGTCAAAAATTAATTACCATAACATCTTAATATTATTGTTTTTTAACAAAAATTGTCGTAAAATTTATGTTATCACTTAATTTTCAACATTCAGCAATAAAATCCACTCATATTAAAGGGAGGTAGATTTGAAAACCTTTCGATCAACTATAATCACTTTACTGAGCCTTTTGATCATTACCCTGCCTGCAATACCAGGTGGCTTTCAGGTAAATGAACATGGTGCTCGCGGTACAGCTATGGCAGGTGCAATATTTGCTACCCTGAATGATGCATCTGCAATATATTTTAATCCGGGCGCGTTAGGATATATCGACGGTACAAGCATTGTTTTTGGTTCGACATTGATATTTCCGGATGCAAAGTTCCGCGGACCGGCTCCTTCAGTTGACGAAACATCAATTGAACGGGGTGTCTTCTATCCATCTGTACTCTATGCTTCACACACGCTGCCGAGTCGACTCTCATTTGGAATAGGTGTTTTTAATCCGTACGGTCTCGGTACCGAGTGGCCATCTGATTGGGTAGGCAGGTTCGTGGGAATACAAAGTACGCTGCAAACTTTTTCCATCAATCCTACTGTTGCCTATCAAATTAATGATTACATCGGCGTTGGTGCCGGTTTGAACTATGTTATCGGTAGGGTAGAGTTAACCCAGGCACTGTCTTTTGCACCTTTTGCCGGGGAAGGTACAGCCACACTTTCCGGATCCGGAACGGGTTATGGGTGGAATTTGGGCGTTTATTTGACACCCGATCCAAATGTCACCATCGGTCTGGCGTATCGTAGCAGCGCCGAGGTCGATCTCGATGGTGATGCAGAATATGACAATGTCCCGGTTATATTAACCGATGCACTGCCCGGTGAGGACGTCAGCACGTCGGTGAAATTACCGGCCAATTTACATGCCGGTATTGCATTTAAAGGTATAGAGAATTTTATAATAAGCTTCGGCTATCAGTATATATTCTGGGAAGCTGTTGAACGAATTCAAATAGAATTTGATGACGGAGCAGCAACCCAGGAGCTTGTATTTAATTATTCCGACGGTTATATTGTGCGGTTTGGTTTGGAATATCTGATGAACGATGATATCGCGCTCAGGGCAGGATATCTATTCGATTCTAATCCTACACCCGATGAGTATTTAACCCCCCGGCTACCCGACTCTGACCGGCACGGTTTCACTATAGGTGCGGGATATGATTTTACGAGTTCATTCGGTGTGGATATCGGTTATATGTTCCTGCGATTTGTAGAACGAACCATTGAAAACTCTGAGATTGAATTTGCACCGGGTGCTCCGCTGAACGGACGCTACAATTCATCAGCAAATCTGCTTTCATTAAATTTCCGTTTCAATCTCTAAATGAATTTGAAATTACTATACAAAGAGGATGCTACGATGATTAATTTTAAGAAACTAACAGGCAGCGTACTTATCTTACTTCTCGCCTTCATTGGCTGCGAAGATTATAGTGAGCTGGACCCGCCATCACTTGATCCTGGTGAACTTGATACTTCATCCTATGTTGCAATTGGTAACAGTTTGACGGCAGGTTTAAAAAATAACGCCTTATATGAAACTGGACAACAATACAGCTATCCCGCGCTTCTTGCCGAACAAATGATGATCGAAGAATTCGAACAGCCTATATTTGAAAACCCGGGTCTACCGGGAAGAATGCGTGTTGCAAACCTCGACCCATTTACAATCGTGACAGATCCACCAAATATAAGTCTCCCGGTTAATGCGCAACTCGAACGCCCGTTTAATAATCTTGGAATTCCCGGATCGATACTATTTGATGTGGTTGACGAACAAGATTTTACCGTGAAGTCCGAACAAAGGGAAAATCCGTTTTTTGCTTTTATATTACGGGATCAAATGTTTGGCCAATCGATTCTTGCTCAGGCTTTAAATTTACAACCAACATTACTTACATTGTGGACAGGCAACAGCGATATACTTGGATATGTCGCCAGTGGTGGAACGCAAATGGTTCCGACAGCCCAAAACACCAATTTATTTGCTGCAATTTATTCAGAAATTGCCGGTGTACTATCACAGGCAAACGTACCCGTAGTTATTGCGAATATTCCGGATATCAATATTATTCCATTCGTTAATACTGTACCACCGGTAATCGTTGACCCTGCTACTAATCAACCGATTACCGACCCGGACGGGAATCCGATATTTTTCATCGGAGTATCTCCCGGAGACAAGGTATTATTAACTGCACTTGAATATATCAATCAGGGATATGGGATACCGGCTCAACTTGGAGGTAACAATGAACCATTACCGGACCATGTCGTTTTGACCGTGGATGAGCAGGAGTTTGCCAGTGATGTCATACAATCTTTTAATGCTATTATTGCAAACATTGCCGACACTCATGGCTTTGGACTTGTTGACATCCATGCTGCATTCAATCAAATTGGACAGGATGGTTATCCATTGGGTGAGCTTACCCTTACAACAGAATTTGTCACGGGCGGATTATTCAGCCTCGATGGAGTGCATCCGTCATCACGGGGACAGGCAATCATTGCCAATGAATTTATTTCTGTTATCAATCAGAAATTCGGAGCGAATATACCGCAAATTCAAGTTGGAACAATACCTCCAAGCATTAAAATAGCAGAAGATGGGGTATCGATGTCATTTCGTAAATTAACGGAAATAGATCCATCTGTGTTTTCTTCCGTCCTCAAACTTTATACATATTAATTGCTGTTAAAATACTTCTATTTTTTATCGCCCGGAGCGAGAACGTTTGATTATCCTCCGGGCTTTTTATTTCTTCTTTGATTTCGTACATTACTACTGGAAATTATTGCAACAAAATACACATAAAGATATGAAAGATATTAAAATTAATCAGGAACCTGAAGTAACACTTGAGCTTGCAAAAGAGCATGGTCTGACAGAGTGGGAATATAACCGTATTTTTGAACTTCTTGGCAGGCAACCGAATTTCACTGAGCTCGGATGTTTCAGCGTTATGTGGAGTGAACACTGCAGCTACAAAAATTCAATTGCATTATTAAAAACACTCCCGAAAACGGGGAAACATCTGCTTGTCGAAGCAGGGGAGGAGAATGCGGGTTTGGTTGACATCGGTAACGGCCATGCAATCGCCTTTAAAATCGAGAGCCATAACCACCCATCAGCTATTGAACCATATCAGGGGGCTGCAACCGGTGTGGGGGGAATTCTTCGTGACATCTTTACCATGGGAGCACGGCCTGTAGCAGCATTGAATTCTCTTCGCTTTGGCGATCTCGGCAATCCGAGAGTAAAATATCTGTTTCGTAATGTGGTTAAAGGAATCGGAGATTACGGAAATTGTTTCGGTGTACCAACTGTTGGAGGCGAGGTTTACTTTGATAAATCGTATACTGACAATCCACTTGTTAATGCAATGGCGGTTGGGGTCGTCCGCCATAGTCGGATAGCTTCAGCAGTTGCAAAGGGGGTAGGTAATCCGGTAATGATCGTTGGTTCGGCAACCGGAAGAGACGGGATCCACGGAGCGACTTTTGCATCTGAAGATTTAAGTGAAGAATCTGAAAGTAAAAGGCCGTCAGTACAGGTCGGGGATCCCTTTACGGAGAAATTATTATTAGAAGCAACACTTGAGGTTATCAAAGCTAACTACCTGATAGGTATACAGGATATGGGCGCCGCCGGAATCATTTGTTCAACATCTGAAATGAGTTTTCGAGGGGGATCCGGAATGGATATAAATCTCGACCTTGTACCGACAAGAGAGGAGGGGATGACTGCATATGAAATTCTGCTATCTGAATCACAGGAACGGATGCTCATGGTTGTAAAAAAAGGATATGAGGACCGTGTCACAGATATCTTTAACAAATGGGATTTACACGCTGTTACAATCGGAACGGTAACAGACGACCAGTATTTGCATATCTGGAAAGACAATGATTTAAAAGCAAGTATGCCGGCACGTTCGCTTGTACTTGGAGGTGATGCTCCGGTTTACAAACGTGAGACAAGTCGACCAAAGTATCTTGATAAATTGAATACGATACATTTAGATAACTACAAAGAACCATCGGATTATAATGACGTTTTGGTCGATCTGCTCGGGACACCGAACATTGCAAGCAAACAGTGGGTATATGATCAATACGATTCAATGGTGCAGACTAATACGATCGTAGGCCCTGGTTCCGATGCAGCAGTTGTACGGGTGAAGAAAACCAATAAAGCAATTGCAGTATCAACCGATTGTAATGGCAGGTATGTATATCTCAATCCACGACGAGGTGCACAAATTGCAGTTGCTGAATCAGCCCGAAATGTAGTATGCTCCGGTGCTACTCCGGTTGCAATAACAAATTGCCTGAACTTCGGCAACCCTTATGATCCTGAAATATATTATCAATTCTCCGAGGCAATTGCCGGTATGCGTGATGCCTGTACTGTTTTTAACACACCGGTAACAGGAGGGAACGTTAGTTTTTATAATGAAAGTCCCACCGAACGGGTTTATCCAACCCCGGTAATCGGGATGCTTGGTGTTATTGATGATATGTCATACGTGACGCAATCGGGATTTGTTAATGAAGGAGATAAAATCTTCATCGCCGGAGAATTAACTAAAGGGCATTTAGGCGGCTCTGAATATCTTGCCTTAATACATAAAACTATTACAGGGGATGCACCACCGATTGACCTGCAAAAAGAAAAATTACTGCATGATTTTGTTTTACAGGCAATACAGGAAGGGTTGATCCAGTCCGCTCACGATATTACAGAAGGAGGATTGGCGGTCGCGCTTGCAGAGTGTTGCATTACGGGGAATGCCAGATCTATCGGGGCAACAGTCAATATCTCAGCAACACTCCGTCAGGATGCACTGTTATTTTCAGAAGATCAATCCAGGATTATAATTTCAGTGAAAGCACATAATCTGAATAAATTAAATAAGTTATATGAGAATTATTCAAGTATAGTATTGCAAGAGATTGGTGTTGTTGGTGGTGATGAATTACTAATCAATGATACCATCAAGATTAAGTCTTCTGTATTATCCGATCGATATTACTCGGGTATCAGAGAAATTATGGAACGTGCTGAAAGCAAACAAATAATAAACACAGAACAGTGAAAATTTTCATCATAGATCCCCGGCTGAGAAGGTTTTTCTTGGCGTTGAAATATTATCTGGTTGGTATTTCAGAACGCTTTACTTCGGAACATCTGATGATCCATGGTGCAAGTCTCGCATTTGGAATAATGCTATGTCTGATCCCGTGGTCGTTATTAATGTTCTCGGCGTTCGGGTTTTTCCTATCAACTGAAGAATCGATGGAGATTGTCGAAGAGGCACTGACGCAGTTTATTCTATTACCCGGCTATGAGGATCAAATACGGGAAGAAATTCAAACCCGTCTTGATGACCTTGTAGATTATCGCCAAACGGCAGGTATTATAGGCATTGTAGGTGTGCTCTGGATAGCGACATTCCTGTTTGGCGCCGCCCGTACGATACTAAACGAGATATTCAAAGTTACCATTACAAAGAATATTTTTATCCAGAAATTACGTGACTTTCAGGTGCTGGTCATAATGGGTGTTCTATTTTTAGTAGCGTTGTTCGGGAGCACAATTGTCTATATTGTCAAGCAACTCGTCTTCGATCATATTGAAATACTGGAAGCTGTATGGATACCGGGATCGCTGCCAATTATTATTGGATTTATATTTACATGGACAATGTTTCTTGTTCTATACAGATTTCTGCCATTTGTCCGGTTACCGTTTGATGTCCTGGTGGTTGCGTCTACGATATCAGCATTATTATGGGAAATAGCAAAGTATGTCTTTGGATTATATCTGACAAACTTTGGTAATATCACTCGAATTTATGGTGCACTTACAATACTTGCAGCAACAGCGTTGTGGTTATATTATTCGTCAATTGTGTTTTTACTGGGGGCAACAATCGGGCAGTTGTACCGTGAACGCAAGCAATTACTCAGAAGAGAAAGATGACGCATAATATATATTATGTTAAGTTGTGCATTGTTTAAATTTTCACACTTTTTTGCCATCTATTCATTTTCTTCCCCTCCCTCCAGATTTTCTATCTGATATATCTTCAGAGATAATAACATTATCAAACCTAATATTAGAACACCGACAATTAACAACTTATTGATACGTTCTTGTAGTGCCGGTAATTCAATAGCTACCTGATTTGATTCAGATAAAAACATTATTAAAATGTATACTAGATAATTCACCATAAACTCAATCTATATATGCAATTATAGTCAATATAATCAAGTAAATTAAGACAATCGTGCCAATAATTTTAATAAACATATTATTTTCATCATTTCGGGATTTCCGGTCGATAAACGGAAGTGCAACGAGTAAAAGTCCGCCCAGTAAGAATATAATGTTAACAAGTGCTTCACCGTCAAAATACCATATTCGTGAAGGTACAATCTTCAATGTTTGATACAAAGGCAAAAAATACCATTCGGGTTTTATACCTTCAGGTGCTGGCTTCAGTAAATCCGCCTCTTCACCGAGTCCCCAGGGAGAAAGCATTGCGATTGATAGTAATACCAGCATTGCTCCAAGCCAGGCTCGAATATCACGGAGCATAAAATTAGGAAAGAATTTGATCGGTTCTTTCTTCTTTTTCACTTTTACCGGTCTACTCACGCCGTAATATTGATTCAAAAACAGGTGCAATCCAACCAGAAACAAGGTAATGAGCGGTAAAACTACCACGTGCAGAGCATACATCCGCGTGAGCGTCGCAGAACCGATCTCCCGTCCTCCCCGCAACAATATCATAATTGATTCTCCAATAACCGGGATTGATCTCGGTATCTCGGTCCCTATTTGGGTAGCATAAAAAGCCATCTCATCCCAGGGTAAGAGATAACCGGTAAAACCAAATCCCAGCACCAGTCCCAATAATATCACACCCGATATCCACATAAGCTCCCGGGGAGGTCGATATGCCTGCATATAGAACACACTGATCAGATGTATAAATAAGGTTGCAATCATTAAATTTGCAGCCCAGCTATGTATCGATCTGATAACCCAGCCAAAACGAACCTCATGCATGATAAAAAGAATGCTCTCATATGCGTGATCCGGTGTTGGCCTGTAATAAAACATTAATAATATTCCGGTGACAAATTGTACGATAAAGAAAAAGAGGGTCAACCCGCCGAAATAATACCAGATTGAATGGCGATGTTGTGGTACCTGTTTTGTCTTCAAATGCCGGGCAAGTGTATCAACCGGGAATCTATTGCGAAACCAAATGATTATGGCATCTCGGGTTATTTTAAACATTCCTGTGCTATACCTCAAGTTGTCGTAATGGATATTTGGTCGTTGTCGATCTTTATTGGAATCTCTTCAAGCGGTCGGTTTGCCGGTCCTGACACCGGATGACCATCGAGGTTGAAAACACTTCCGTGGCAGGCACAATAAATATCACCCTGCTGTTCACGAAACCGAACCACACAACCAAGGTGGGTGCAGTTCGCTCCGTAAGCAATTGTCTCCCCTGCTTCAGTCGTAATAACGATGACCGGCCGTTCACCGAGTTGAACAACTTTTCCGGTGTTTGGCTCCATTTCATCGACTGTCCCGATGACCTTCGAGCCAACAAATGCACGGGCTGGAGGAAATATAAACTGAATAATTGACGAGATAATGGGTACAGAGGTTACTGCTGCCCATAGATATATAATTCGGTTTAATACAGTACGCCTGTTGGTTTTCTTCTGCATACCATTTTATACTAACGTTTACCTATTTGTTTTTAACAGAGCGATGGCGGGTTATGTTCCTTCACTTACGCGATAACCTGTAATGCATTCGGCGAAACCTTGATATCGATGTTTTTAGCTTTAGTTGCAAGCACCTCCCCGTCTGCGTGCACCATAATTTCTTGCTGTGATTCGACACGAAGAGCATCTGTTCTTCCAAAATGAACTTTATTATGTTTTTTATGCTTTCCTTTCATAACGCTCGGGAATATCTTCATGACCTGTGGAATCGTTACATTATCGATATAACATACATCCAGTAATCCGTCATCAATTTCAGCATCCGGTGTGAGATAAAATCCGCCTCCGGCACACTTTCCGTTCCCGATAGCAATCAGAAAATGCTCTCCGTTCATATTTGCACCGTTCATCGATAACATAAGATTTGGAGTTTTATATTTAAAAAGAATTACGGCTACTGAAAATGCGTATAAACTTACACCCCGTAAATGTTTAAATTTTGTGGTTTGATGAGCGACGGCCGCATCGAAACCAATCCCGATACCGTTGATAAAATAGCGTGTAAGTTTACTGCCGTCGGAGGATTCAATAGTTACCGTTCCTGCATCCGAATTCCGTACACTGCCATTCTTTATTTTATCAATTGCTTTCTCAATATCGGTGGGAATATTAAACATTTTTACGAAGTCATTGCCTGATCCGATCGGGATGACGCTCATCAATGCATTACCGCCGATTAGTCCGTTAGATACCTCATTCACTGTTCCATCTCCGCCCACCGCAATAACAATTTGATCCTGATTATCTTTTCTTTCCTTTGCAAGTTCAAAAGCATGCAAACGATGCTGCGTAATGAGAATCTCCGATTCCGGAAAATGTGTATGTATTTCGCGGTCGAGAGTCTTGAGTAATTTTCGACCTTTACCCTTTCCCGCAATCGGATTAATAATAAATGTATATGTTCGCATTACCGATCCATTTTAGTACTTNGTGAACGTATCATTTGCATATGGGTATCAGGTATTTGTATGGCCCCGGTTTTATTTTTATCATTTAAGTCAAAATATGCGATACCGGTAAAATGATATCGCCAAGAACCGGACAACGTAATATCGGAAAAATTTTTATATTTGTCATCATGCGAGAATTGCACGTCAAGAATTTCACCGCTTTTCGTATGAACGAATAAAGGCGGTTTAGTACGGATGTGTAAAGCACTCACTACTGCAGATGCTATAGCTCCGGTGCCACAGGCAAGTGTCTCTCCTTCCACACCCCGCTCGTACGTTCTTATTTGAATGTCGTTTCCCGATAATGGTTGAACAAAATTCACATTTGTTCCAAGCGGGCGGAAGGCTTCATGGCGGCGAATACTGCTTCCGAGATTTTTTATATCAAATTCTCCGAATTTGAATGCAGGATAATGTTTTTGCAATTCATCAAAAAATACAACAACGTGCGGTGCACCGGTATCGATAAAATTACAACCCAATTCCTTTCCGTCCACAGTAATGGTAAGGTCCGTTATCAAGTGCGATGGATCTCTCATATGCACTAAAATCTTTCTCTTATCCCTAATTGCTTTATAGAGATGCCCGAATGCCATAAACTCGACTGATTGATTATCCTTGCCATATACATCAAAATAGTATGCTGAAATACAACGCGCCCCGTTACCACACATACCACCTGTCGAGCCATCGGCGTTATAATAATCCATTTCAAATGCCTGCGGGTGATGCTGTTTGTATATGAGAAGACCGTCTGCCCCAACACCGTAATGCCGGTCACAGATTGCACGGGCGAGCATATCATAATTTTTATGCTGTAGTGATAACTGTACGTCATCAACAAGAACAAAATCATTACCTGCAGCCGACATTTTTACAAACGGTATGTAGAGAATATTATCTGATGTATTCATATTCCTCGAGTCTAATCTTTACCGAACCGATGGCAATACGCACGCGGGCTTTTACTGGTATGCGCCGGTCATCCGTACTAATCCACGTTTGGTATCTTCGGCTCAAACCGTGAATCCCCTCAAACTCCAAAACACCTGAAGTATGAAATGCTTCTCTTTCCTCATTAAAAGCACGTACATCGATTTTTTCTCTTCCACCCGGTGGTTCGACGCGCAGTGTTTGAATTTCCCGGTCGATAAGCATATCAAGCTCATAGTAATTTTCTGTGTGTGCCGAATCACGCAGAATAGAAATAAATGTTAATGCATCGTGGACATATTTTTCAGGATTAAGAGTATCTATCTCAACATCCGATATTGATCCATCTTCTCGGTCCTTATATCCCCTATCGACAATGATTGTGGTGGAATTGGTATCACGGGTAGCATAATAATACGCCCATTCATTTCGTTTTCGATCAAATGTCGCCGAAGTTGTAAAATACCCGTCTTCACCGCGTTTGCTGAAGAATTCAGTATAAACAGATAAAAACGGAACTCCCGAAAACGTTTGCATAGAAATAATTGTCTCGTTGATAGTACCGGTATCGTTTGGATTATGCCGGTTGAGAATTTCAACCGTTCCGATACGAATACCGAGATATGAAACGACATATTGCAGTCGCTCATCATAGGAAAACGTTTCCGGATCAACTCGCTCAACATTGTTTTCAGCAAAGATCGTTCCGCAGTGTAACCACGTTACAA
>SL_3KL_010_SEDDRAFT_10002034_pt1 | contig 18532 bp, 12 predicted proteins | sample SodLakKL_010_SED_2_FD_10381 | JGI IMG/M metagenome (IMG submission 10381) | reverse complement strand
GGCAGGCCTCCTCAACTTCTTCCGGAAGCGCAGGCATCTCCTGGCGAGTCCTGCGGTATAGAATGACCGCTTTTTCAGCCCCGGCCCGGAGCGCGCACCTGGCCGCGTCTATTGCCACGTTACCGCCCCCTACCACAGTAACACTTCCGGCTATACCCGGGTCGCCGCCCGAGTTTACGGAACTAAGAAAAGATATACCGTCAAGGACCCCTGGGGAGTCTTCACCGGGGATACCCATACCTGTCCCCCGGGAAGCCCCCACGCCCAGAAATACCGCATCAAACCCCTGGCTGAGAAGTTTGCGGGGATCGTCTATCTCTGAGGAGGTATTGATCCTTACCCCTATCCTCTCCACCTCGGATATCTCCCTGTCCAGCACCTTGCGCGGGAGCCTGTAGGCGGGGATACCGGTCCTCATCATACCCCCGGGTTCCGGGAGGGATTCGAATACGCTCACCCCGTGGCCGGCCAGGCGCAGGAACCAGGCCGCGGTAAGCCCCGCCGGGCCGGAGCCTACAATTGCAACTTTCTTTCCCGTATCCGGTCCCGGAGTTAATTTTGAGCGCCATCTGCCCGAGCTCTGTTCGGCGGCAAACCTCTTAAGCGCCCGGATGGCTATCGGCTGGTTCAGCTGACCCCTTCGGCACTCCTCCTCGCAGGGATGGTCGCAGACATACCCAAGTATCTCCGGGAAGGGAACCTTCTCCCTTATAACCTCCAGAGCATCATCGTACCTTCCCGCGGCTATTAGTTTCACGTACCTTGCGGCGTCTATGCGCGCCGGGCAGGTGTTTACGCAGGGAAGAAGGACCTTCTCGCGGTCCTTCTCATCAAACCTTTCTTTGTCAGTAAGGGCCCCGGAAGGACATACCTCCACACAGGCCTCGCAGAACCTGCAGGCCGAATCAGCAAAAGGCGCCCCGTAACTCGTGCTTACCGAAGTTTCAATACCCCGGCCGGAGAGACCAAGGACCCCGGTCTTCCTTACATCGCGGCATATGGATACGCACCTTCCGCAGAGTATGCAGCGGTTGAGGTCCCGTACAAAAAGCGGTTCGTCATCCACCGTCGGAAGATCGGGATTATCCATAGAATCGGAGCCCGAAAGTTCCTGTTCTCCTATGTATTTCACCAGTTTCTCAAGCTGTGAAGAGCTTTCCGGCCTTCCCTTGTACCGGCTCATTATAAGCCAGATCAGGTCTTTTCTTATGGAACGCAACTCGGGGGTTTCGGTCTTTACCTCCATCCCCTCAGCCGCCTGAGTGGTGCAGGCCGTCGGATACCCTTTCATCCCTTCTACCTCAACTATGCACATCCGGCAGGCCTCTCCGGGGGGAAGATCCGGGTGCCAGCAGAGGTTGGGGATATATATCCCGGCCCCCAGGGCGGCCTCAAGTATGGTGCACTCTCCGGGAGCTGTTACCTTTTTTCCGTTAATTACAAGTTCCATCGTCATTCAATTGCCGAGAAGGGGCACGCGTTTATGCAGGCCCGGCATTTTATGCATTTCTCCCTGTCTATAGAAGCGTACCCCCCTTTTTCCCAAGAGACAGCCCCTGCAGGGCATACTCCGTAACACTTTCCGCATTTTTTGCACTTTTCATCAACCACGACAAACTCTATGAGTTTCAGACAGACCCCTGAGGGGCATTTTTTTTCCTTGATATGCGTTACGTACTCCTGCCGGAAATACTTCAGGGTTGTCGCCACGGGGTTGGGAGCGGTGTTTCCAAGTCCGCAGAGAGCGGAGCTTTTTACGGTGGAGGAGATCCTCTCAAGAAACTCAAGGTGTTCCATCCTGCCCCTGCCCTCGGTAATATCCGTGAGGACCTCCAGCATTCTCTTTAACCCTATACGGCATGGGACACACTTGCCGCAGGATTCGGCCACTGTAAACTCAAGAAAGAACCTCGCCACGTCAACCATACAGGTGCGCGTATCCATTACCACCATACCCCCGGAGCCCATTATGGCCCCGGTAGCTGTGATTGAAGAGTAGTCAATAGGGGTATCAAGAAGTGACTCCGGGAGACACCCTCCGGAGGGGCCTCCTATCTGGACACCCTTTATCGGGGAGTTCCTCTCCTCCATCCCGCCACCCGGACCGAATACAAGCTCCCTGAGGGTTGTCCCCATTGGCACCTCTACCAGGCCGGTATTCCTGACCTTCCCGGCGAGAGCAAAGACCTTGGTCCCCCTGCTTCCTTCGACCCCTATTGAAGAGAACCACCCGGGCCCCCTGGCGATAACATGCCTGACGCAGGCCAGTGTCTCGGCGTTATTTATAACGGTGGGTTTGCCGCGCAGTCCCTCCTGCGCGGGGAACGGGGGCCTGGAAACCGGCATCCCCCTGCCCCCCTCCACGGAAGCTATAAGAGCTGTCTCTTCGCCGCATACAAAGGCCCCCGCACCCTCTTTAACGGTTATATCAAAAGAAAACCCGCTCCCCAGGATATCTTCACCGAGAAATTTCTCGCCCCGGGCATCTTTAATGGCCTTCTCCAGCTTCTCTATCGCAAGGGGGTACTCGGCCCGGCAGTAAATGTACCCCCGGGAGGCCCCGGCTGCATACCCGGCTATGGTCATCCCTTCCAGGACAGAGTGGGGGTCTCCCTCAAGGATACTCCTGTCCATAAAAGCTCCAGGGTCCCCCTCGTCCGCGTTACAGATTATGTATTTTTCATCCCCGCCGGCGGACCTTGCGAACTCCCATTTAACTCCCGCCGGAAACCCGGCTCCGCCGCGCCCCTTGAGCCCGGAGGATTTAACCGTCTCTATAATATCCTCCGGAGGCTGACGCAGGGACTTCTCGAGGGCCCTGTACCCGCCCCGGGCGGTGTACTCGCCCAGGTTTTCGGGGTCTATCTCCCCGCAGTTCTCCAGAACCACGCGTTTCTGGCCGGAGAAAAAATCGCGGTAATCTTCCCCGGCAAGGAGTTTCTCCACCGGCTTTCCTTCTATAAGATGGCTCTGGACTATCTCCGCCACGTCCTGCTCCCGGATATACTGGTAACTGACTCTCCCGGAGTTCTCGGTGACTATATCCACAAGGACATCCCTGAAAAGCCCCCTGTCTCCTGTCCGGACCAGGCTCCATCCCTTCAGAGACCGGTTCTCTATCTCGCGGGCAAAGGCATCCGCCACCTCAAGGGCACCGGCCGATATACCGCTTGTCCCGGCGCAGACAAGAACCTTATTCACCGGATGCTCCCTGTCTGTAGCTTTCAATTATACTCTCTATCTTCTGAACCGTGACATGCCCGAAAAACTTCTCATCCACAACAACAACGGGAGCGATCCCGCAGCATCCCAGGCAGGCCACCCTCTCAAGCGAGAAGAGGCCGTCGGAGGTAGTCCCCCCGGTCGTTATACCCAGTCTTCCCGAGAGGTAATCAAGAATATCCTTTCCCCCCATTACATGGCAGGCTGTTCCCTGGCAGACCTTTATGATATGCCGCCCGCGGGGCTCAAGGCGGAACTGAGCGTAAAAGGTCAGCGTTCCGTATACCTCGGCTGGAAAAATAGAGAGCTCTTCCGCCACCATTTCGGCTGCCGGCCGGGGCACGTACCCGTATATTTTCTGGATATCCTGCAATATAGGGATAAGCGAACTTCTCCGGCGTCCGCGGGATTCAACGGCTTCTCTGGCAGGAGTCAGGTCGATGTCAGGATTTTTGTTCATATTATAAGCGATTTATCTCCCAAGTGATTTTTCAGTGGAGTTTACAAAAAGCGCCAGGTTGATGTCAAACCTGTATTTCTTTCCGTTACCTTTCTTTCAATCCGGTGCTGCTGAAACTTATTGACTCCCTGATAAATGTGTATATAATGATTTAAGATGAGAATACTAAAGATAATATTTCTGTATCTCCTGCTGGTGCTCTCCCAAGTTTTCATATTTGCGCTGCTTGCAGCAGTTCTTCTTATCCCGGTCGCCTACCTTATCCCGTCCCTGGAGAACTACGAAACCTACAGCTACCTTGTATTTCTACTTGAAATTGAGGGGATTCTTCTTTCGGGCGTGCGCAATACACTTCCTACTGTCTACAGGGGCACGGATATCACAAGGTGGATGGTGCTTCTGGGCGCTTTTCTGCTGAGCATACCGGCAGCCGCTTTCAGCCGCAGTATCAAAGACAGCCTTTATTACAGCGTTGTAATATCAACCCCGGAGCAGACCGGCAGGGAATTACCTTTTCATAAAAAATTACTCAAAAAGTTTGAGATGTTGTTTTTTCGCAGGGAATCCGAGCTCAGAAAACTTCAGAGAAAGCTGGCCCGGATAAAGGAAAAAATAGATAAACTCGGGAAACAGCTTACCTTTCTCTCCATAGACGTGGTAAACTCAACTTCAATGAAACGGGATGAAGACCCGGCGTCTGTCGAATACTACTTCAACCAGTATAACAGTTTTGTGAAAGAAAGACTCAACAGGCACAGAGCGGTGAAGACTTCCTGGACTCCTGACGGGGTAATGAGCTGTTTTGGAGACTTTGAATCCGCTTTCCTTGCAGCAAAGGAGATTATAGAGGAGCTCCCGAGGCTGAATAACAGCCTCCAGCAGTTCAAACATGATTTTGTAGTCCGATGCGGGATCAACTCCGGGTTCATATATTTTGACGATATGCTCTCTCTTCAGGAAATGGCCGGACACTCCATTGATCTGGCAGGTCACTTCCAGAAATACGCAGCCCCGAATTCTATATATGCGAACAAAACTTCCATTCCCCTGCATCTTCTGGCCAGCTTCAAGACTGTGGAAGAAGATATCGACGGATGCAGGGTTATGGCCTGGCACCCGGAGCGTTTCTACGACGGTGAAAAACCGGAAAAATAAATGTCCGGAGCGATTCATATGAAAAAAATAACGGCAGCGCTGACTCTTCTTCTTTTTTCTCTCTGCGCATCCGGAAACAGCCTTGGAATCCTTGAGGCCTCGGAAACTTCCGGGTTTGTGGAAACGGCTTCGGTTCAGTTTGGAACCGAAAATATCAGGATAGTTCCGGGCCCTGTTTTTAATCAGTACATTTTTTTCACCACTTTTAACACCGATCACATTTCATATACCCGACCTACGGGAGGACTCAGAAAACTGGGCGAAAACTTTGACGGTTCAGGCATTGAAACCGTCTACAACTATCCTATGGATACGGAAAACCCTGAAGGCTCTGAAACCTGGCCACTTAACGTTTCTTTTAACGAAAATATGTTTGTAGCGGTTTTTTCCACCGGAAACCCTCTCAGAATTTACAAGAGCAAAACCGGAAGTCACGATTTTTCCATTTCACTGCCTTCGGAGAACTGCGACATCAATATAATGCTTGGCGATTATTCCCTGACAGGCGCGACTGTCAGGGGAGGTATTATATACGCCGGATTAAGGGTATACGATCATTATGGCGAGGGGAGGGCGCAGGTCATATCCAGCCAGACCGGAGATGAGTGGACTTTATTCGCAGATGCGTACACTGACTTCGATTACGACGATACAGCCGCCTACCTCTCCACCGCCTTCGGGGACCTCTATTGCGGTACATCCAATGACCAGGGAGGAAACCTTTACCGCTACTGCTTTACCGAATCCGAATGGGACAGTGAGGTGGGAAACGGGTTAGGAGCCGGAGGTAGTCAAGAGATCATTCCGGCCCCAAAAGATTTTAACGGATATCTTTATGTTGTCACAGACTCCGACTATGATATTCCCAGGGTCTGGAGAAACCTAAACCCGGATATCCCGGAAGAAAGCAACTGGGAGCTCTCCCTTGACCTTTCAGTCGAAGGTCCATACAGCGGCCTGGAAACTGTGGAACCCCCTACGACAACGCCAAGCGTGGAGACGATCTCCGTTCCGGGTGACGGGTATCTTTACATTTCTTTTTCCGATAGCTATAACGGGGCCCAGATATGGAGGACAAAAGGAGAGCTTGACGAAGAAAACCGCGAAATCTGGGAACATATAGTTACAGACGGTTTCGGGGACCCCTCAAACTCTTCGGCTTTTCTTGCCCCGGAAACCTTTGAAGGATACCTTTACGCGGGGACTTTAAACCAGGAAGAAGAGGGGCGGCTTTACAGGCTCTATACCGGTGAGGAGACCGAACCTGATCCTTCTCCGGATCCCGACCCTGATCCTTCTCCGGATCCCGACCCTGACCCTGAACCTGTTACGGAAATAGATGCCGGCAGTATGAGTATCATAGGAAGCAGCGACCCCAGGCGGAGGGGGACCATAAACCCCGATGAGGGCGATACTGTAAGGGTCATCTACCGGGGAAGCCGGGAAGGCAGTTTTACGCTTACGATCTATACCCTCCTGGGGGAGGAGGTTTACAGGGAGTCCAGGCATTCGGCAGCGGAAGGCGAGTTCAACTGGGCCCCCGGGAACCTTGCCTCGGGCACCTATATAGCCCACCTGAAGGGTCCGGGTGTGGATAAGGTGCGAAAGATAGCCATACTAAGGTAGAACCTACGTGAGAAAAACCTTCTTATTCTTTTTACTCGTTTTAATGGCCCTTCCCGGGACCCTCTCGGCAGGAACCGGGCGGACCGGATGGGTCATAATGAGAAAGGCCCGTTCGGCCAAGTTCAAGCCGGTTGCAACCACCCCTGTAATGGCGGTCAGGGGAGACCTTTCAGGGGTCTTCTATAACCCCGCGGTCCTTGCCCTTAACCCGTCACGGGAGCTCTTCCTGCTCTCGGAAATCGGTATGGCCGACGACACCTTTGCCGGAGCGGTATACGGGCACCCCGTAACCTACGGTTCCTGGGCCGCCGGTATCATATACTATGACGCGGGGGATATGGAGCTGAGCTGGTTTGACGGAGCGGGGTTTCAGTCCGAGACCGTAAAAGCCCAGAGGGATATAATGGCGATGCTCTCATACGGGTTCCGGTATACACCCCGCCTCTCCGCGGGGATAACGCTTAAAGCCGCTTCTAGCGAGCTTTTTGAGAGGGCCTCGGCCGGGGCCCTGGCCCTGGATGCGGGGATTATATACGAGCCAGAGAGGGTCGGGAACCTCAGCCTTGCCGCGGCCGTCCAGAATATAGGAACCTCAACCGAGTTTATCAATAAGGCAAACCCCCTCCCCTCCGCGGCCCACGCGGGAGGGGCCTACTGGATGGATATAGGTACTTACTACATAACCCCGGGTTTTGATATAACCTTTATATTCAAAGAGGACCGATTTATTCCAGAACTCGGTTTTGAGGCAGGAACCGGACCCGTATCATTCAATACAGGCCTCAGGATGGATGTGGACGAGGCCGCCTGGCATTTCGGGCTTACCTGGCTCCAGGAGAGCTACGATATAGCCTACGCCTACCTTCCGGGAGGAAACCTTGACCCGGTCCACAGGGTAAGCATCGGGTACAGGTTCGACCGCCCGGGCCCCGGACCGGACCCGGAAGAGGAAGAGTAGCCTTTACTTGCTGGTAAGCTCCCAGGTCCCGTCCCAGTCCTGCCGGGGCGGTTCAACTTCGTACTTCCTGCACCTCTCAAGGTAAACCCTTGAGGGCCCGTCACCGGGGATCACCTCCAGGGCGGAGCCGAAAATTTCCGCGGCGGATTTAAAATCTCTCTTTCTGTACAACCCAAGGGCTTTACTGTAAAGAGGAAGAAGCCTCATCATATCCCCGGAGACCCGGGTCTTCTCCTCTATAACCTCGTATACTCTTACGGGGTGCGACTTCCCCTTTACCCTGAGAGCGTCAAGTTCCCTTGTAAGTATATCATCGCTAAGGCCCTGCCGGGTATACTCGCTTATCATAAGCCTTGTCCCGTACGCCTTGTTGGCCGACTCCAGCCGGGCCCCGAGGTTGACGGCATCTCCCATTACAGTGTAATCCATCCGGGTAAGGGACCCCATATTCCCCACTATCATCTGTCCGGTATTTATCCCTATCCTCATATCAAGCTCAGGGAGACCCTCTTTCCTCCACTTTTCCTGGAGGCGGCTGAGTTCCCTGAAACATTCTATAGCGGCCCGGACAGCCCGGGTCTCGTGGTCCTCCTGCTCAAGCGGGGCGTTCCAGAACGCCATAATCGCGTCGCCTTCGTACTTATCCAGGGTCCCCTCGTGCCTGAATATAACCTCGGTCATAACCTCAAGGTACTCATTTATAAGGCTTACCAGGGCCTCCGGTTCAAGAGATTCGGATATGCCGGTAAACCCCGACAGGTCGGAGAAAAAGACCGTCATCTCCCGCCTCTCCCCTCCGAGAGTCAGGGCCCCGGGGTTCATAAGGATACGGTTGACAACTGCCGGGGTCATATAGGTTGAGAATACGCGGCGCACTCTTTTCTTCTCTTTCTCCTCGGTAAGGTATTTATAGATAAAGAGTACAAGTTCGGTCAGTATTATCATTAAAACCGGGTAGAAAATGAAAAAAGTTATATTAAGGTAATCAAATGCGGCAAAGTTCGCCGCAAGGTAAATAACTACGGTCAGGACTGCGAAGACCGCGCCGGCAAACGGGCTCATCCGGGGAAGAAGATACCCCAGTATGAGCGCAAGAAAAAGGAGGATAAGTATATCGGCCGCCGGCGGAGTGTATGAGATGAAATCCGAGTTTATGATATTATCGTAAATATTGGCGTGAGCCAGCACCATCGGGTAGGCTTCGGCAACAGGGGTGGGGGCTATATCCGTGCTCCCGGTAGCGGTCATCCCTATAAAAACAGTCCTGCCGCTTATAACACCCTCAAGGTAATCCCCCGCCTCATCCGAGTCCCGGGCCAGACGGTCAAGCTCAAGCACCTCAGAGTAGGAGTAGGTATCGTAACCGTGGACCAGCTCACCGTTATCAAGGAAAATATTCCTGTAATTGATAATCATCTCCCCGTACTCGTTCACGGGAATCCTTACAGGATCGCTCCCCTCGGGGTAGAGGGTAACGGAGCGCCCGGGTTTTATATCAGTTTCCCGGAGATCGGCTCCGAGGCGGCGGGCGGCCATTGAGAGAGCCGCGGCGGGGTAAAGCCTTTCTCCGCTTTCTATGAACAGGGCGGCATTCCTGAATACCCCGTCTACGGCGGGAAATCCGTTTACGAACCCGGTTCCGGCAGCAGCCTCCAGGAGTTCCCCAAACGGGAGCTCTACCCGGGCGGTGGTGTAAAATTCATTTTCTTCGTCAAAGGGTATACCTGAAGCGGCAAAGTGCTGTTCTTCCGACACTCTGGTTCCTGAACCCGGGATAAAGGAAAAGTAATAAGGGATATAAACATTCCCGGCCTCCCTTACCGATTCCAGAAAAAACCAGTCTTCTTCGGGGTTAAGAAGGTCCTCCTCAATAAAGAGAAGATCGAAAAAAACACTCTTTGCCCCGTACCTGTCAAGAGTCCGGACCAGCTTTCCGTGCGTACCCCGCGACCAGGGCCACCTGCCAAGTTCCCGGAGGCTCAGGTCATCTATCTCAACTATCAGGACTGATTCATCCGGAATTCGAGGCCGCCTGAATTTAAAACTGGTATCTCTCCCTGCCGCTTCCAGCCTGTACAGAACCTCAAAACTCCACAGGGTGAAAAAGAGCAGAAAAACCGCAAAACTCAGAAGAAGTCCGTACCGTCTGCTTTTTTTAGGGCTCATTGGATTTTTTTCTCTACGTTACGGTGAAGATTATAACAGAATTAAATACTCATTTCTATTCCGTCTGGAAGAAGAGTAATCAGAAAATTAAATAGTTTAAAATAAACTCATCGATAATGACACACTCAATGAATCCGAAAGACGGCGAGAACCGGCGTGGACGAAACAGCTTTGAACTTCACGACATTAAAGTAAAAAATTAATCTGACCGGGTTGCTAAAGGTTAATATGAGTTTAAAGGTAAAAGGCAAAAAAGAAATCTTCGGTAGATGGGACCCGAATAAATAACCGGATCGGTTATTTCTCCCGCGGCGGTTATAATATATTTTCACTCTTTCCTACCCGGAGTTCTCCCCGGAGCCCTGGCTATAGGAGATTTAATGGTTACAATATTCCTGCAGGCCGGATATCTGCTGCATCCAAAGAATTTTTGCCCTTTATACGCGCCTTTTTTTGCCGTTCTCAGAACCATTTTAGAGCCGCATTTTCCGCATTTTGGAGTTTCATTTATATTCGCGAAGCCTTCCCCGGGTTTTCTGTATTTTCTGTATGAGGACAATATTCTTCTACCGTCAATATCAATTATGCACCTGCACTCCGGATATTTAGAGCACACGTAAAATTTTTTTCCTTTGTCTTTCCCTTTCCGGGCTCTTCTCAGAACCATTTCAGAGCCGCATTTGTAGCACCTGCGTTCTTTTATAAATTCAGGAGAGGTGGAGCAGGTTCGTATAAATTTTGCTGCGGTAACTATACCTGCTGTCAGAATCATAAAGCCAGAAGCTATCGCTGAAAACTGAAACAGGTAGAATGCCGCAACAAGGATAATAACAGCCGGAATTAAAGCAATTATATTATTCATTCTTATTACGGGAACCTTATCCCTTTCTACTGCGAAGTACAGATCCGGTATTCTTCTGCTCTGATATCTTTTCTGTATCGGTTTGTCAATCGCAACCCTTTTTTACTGCAGCAATCTATTAACAGGACAGCCGCATACTCTCCTCAGGGGTTACTTGCGCCGCTTATTGAAGCTCATATCTTCCCTGCTTCCAAGCGGAAAAGATTTCAACTCTTTTTATATTATTGACATCCCGGAATATAAAAGTAAATTCTAAACATTCATTCGGGGGTGAAATCATCAGGAAGGTTCATAAATGAATGAAACAAAGTACCTCTTTATAACAGGGGGAGTGGTTTCTTCACTGGGTAAGGGAATTACCGGGGCTTCACTGGGGTGCCTATTAACTCACGCCGGGCTTGAGGTGAATATGATAAAGCTGGATCCCTACCTTAACGTGGATCCGGGGACAATGAGCCCCTTCCAGCACGGGGAGGTATTTGTCACCGCAGACGGCACGGAGGCAGACCTGGACCTTGGGCATTACGAAAGGTTCCTGAACAAGGCTATGTCACGGCAGAGCAATACCACTTCAGGGCGGATATACTCAAGGGTAATAGCAAAGGAAAGAAACGGAGAATACCTGGGGAGCACCATTCAGGTTATCCCCCATATTACAGATGAGATAAAAAACTGCATCTTCAACGTATCCCCCGGGAACGATATAGTAATCGTGGAAATAGGAGGGACCGTTGGGGATATAGAAAGCCACCCTTTCCTGGAAGCTATCCGGCAGATATCCCGGGACGCGGGGCGGATAAATACCGCTTATATACATCTGACACTTGTACCTTATGTAAACGCTGCTCGGGAGCTTAAAACCAAACCCACCCAGCAGAGCGTGGCCAAACTCAGGGAAATAGGTATAGAGCCGGATATGATAATGACCCGTTCCGATCGCCCCCTCTCCGATCAGGAAATAAAAAAAATAAGCCTTTTCTGCAACGTCAGGGAAGACCATGTCATTGAACAGCAGGATGTCAGGCATACCGTATACGAGGTCCCGCTGATGCTCCGGAAGCAGCGCGTGGACGAGAAGCTTTTCAGGCTGCTTGGGTTAAAACGCGCGCCGGGGAATCTCTCTTCCTGGGAAAAAAGGGTTGATAATATAATTAATGCTTCCGGGGTTATCAGAGTGGGCATAGCCGGTAAATATACAGGGTTAAGGGACGCTTATATAAGTATAGTTGAGGCGCTGCGCCACTGTTCGGGTGAGTGCGGAACGGGCATAGAATGCGTTTACCTTGATGTCGAGAAAGAGGGGAAAGAGAAATTCGTGGAAGAGCTGGACGGGGTCATAGCCCCCGGCGGGTTCGGAGAACGGGGTATTGAGGGAAAAGTGGAATACGCCCGGATCTGCCGGGAAAAGGATATTCCTTTTTTTGGTATATGTCTGGGAATGCAGTGCATGGTTATTGATTTTGCCAGAAACGCAGCCGGGCTGAAAGAAGCCGGCACCGAAGAGTTCACTCCTGAGACCCCCCATCCGGTTATAGTTCTGAGCCCTGAACAGAAAAATATCAGAAACAGGGGCGGAACTATGAGACTGGGAGATTTCACCTGCTTACTTAAAAAGGGCTCTCTCGCCGGCGCGGCATACGGAAGAAATGAGGTTAAAGAACGCCACCGGCACAGATACCAGATAAACCGCAAGTATATTCCGAAACTGAAAGAGAAAGGGTTTATTGTAACGGGAGAGGATAAAAGTAACAGAATGGCGGAGATAGTGGAGTTAAAAGATAAAAGATGGTTTCTCGGGTGCCAGTTTCACCCTGAATTTACTTCTACCGTGCTCTCCCCAAACCCTCTCTTTAAGTCTTTTTTCCAGGCCTGTATTGATTTCGGCAGGTCCCGGAAAAACTCTTAGGAGGTTTAATGTCGGAGAATAAAAACAAGGAGGGAAACGCTTAAAATGATAGCTATTGTTGATTTCGGCTCGCAGTACACTATGCTTATTTCTCGTAAGGTTAAAGAGCTTGGAGTAAAGAGCAGGGTCTTTAAGTCCAGCTCCGGCTTTAACTTCAAGGACCCTAAAATACAGGGGATAATCCTTTCCGGTTCTCCCGCATCAATCAGCCAGGAGAACCCTCCCCTTCCCCATAGAGATATTTTCAGCTCCGGGGTTCCGGTGCTTGGGATATGCTACGGGATGCAGGCGATGATTGATTATGCCGGAGGACGGGTGGGAAAAGGCCCGAAAAGGGGGTACGGGAAAAGCACCCTGGAAATTAAAACCAGAACCCCCCTTCTGGATAATATACCCCCGGAGAGCAGCGTCTGGATGAGTCACTCTGACCGGATACTGGAACTCCCCCCGGGGTTTACTATAACCGCCTCTACCGGGGACCTGGAGCCGGCGGTCGTGGAAAACCCGGAAAAAAACCTTTACGGTATCCAGTTTCATCCGGAGGTAACGCATACCCTTTACGGTAACAGGATTCTTTCCAATTTCCTTTTTAATATATGCCGGGCCGAAAAAGACTGGAGCCTGGCGGACTGGATAAGCCTTACAACTCAAGAGATCAAAAAGGAAGTTGAGGGAGGCAAAGTTGTAATGGCACTCTCCGGAGGGGTTGATTCCAGCGTGGTCTGCGCGCTTCTCTCCAGAGCGGTAAAAGACGATTTTTTTCCTTTCTTTGTAGACCACGGCCTGATGCGGAAAAAAGACACTGAGAGGATAAAGGAAGTATTTATTAAGAAAATGGGCATACCTGTAACCATACTTGATACCAGCGAGAGATTTTTCGAGAAACTTCAGGAGGTCAGCGACCCGGAGAAAAAAAGAAAGATCATAGGAAACGAGTTTATCAAGGCGTTTGTAAAGGCGACGGAAAAGATCCGGGGGGCAACCCACCTGGCCCAGGGGACGATCTTCCCGGATATAATAGAATCCGCGGGGTCCGGCGACGGGGCGGCAAAGATAAAATCCCATCACAACGTGGGAGGACTTCCCGAAAAACTTGATCTCAAACTCCTCGAACCCTTAAAGGAACTTTACAAGGATGAGGTCAGGGAGATAGGTAGGGAATTGGGGTTGCCGGAAGAACTTATAAAACAGCATCCCTTCCCCGGACCCGGACTGGGGGTGAGAATACTGGGCCCCGTGGACAGAGTGAAAGCCGGGATATTGAAAAAAGCCGATGCCATACTGGACGAGGAGCTTAAGGAGCAAGGCCTTTATTACGGACTCTGGCAGGGTTTCTGCGTCTTTCTGCCGGTAAAGACAGTAGGGGTTATGGGAGACTCGCGCACCTATGAAAACGTAATAGCCATCAGGTGTGTTAACTCCACGGACGCTATGACAGCCTCCTGGGCAGATTTGCCGCACGCGGCCCTTGAACGCATATCCACCAGGATAGTAAACGAGGTAGAGGGTGTTAACCGGGTGGTTCTGGATATAACTAATAAACCCCCGGGAACCATAGAATGGGAATAGACCTATGATCCGCAGTATAGTAGAGGTCTACCGCAAAGGTGCCTGCCCTGAGAGCAGGGAGCTGAGCAGTGAAGTAAAAGAACTGGGGATTCAGAAAGAGCACAGGATATCATTTTCCCGGATTTACATCATTGAGTTTGATGAAAATACTCTGCCCGTTCCTGCGGAAGAAAGGCTGAACCGGATAAGCCGGGAAATTCTTATAGACCCTGTTGTTGAGGAATATTATCCGGGACTACGTGATACAGAAGGGATATCTATTGAGGTCTACCTGAAAAAGGGGGTCCTTGATATTCCCGGACGCAGGGCGGTCGAAGCGGCCGGTTACGCCTCCCTTGACCGCGGCCTCAAAAAGATATCCGGGGGAGAACGGTATATAATAACAGCAGAGGGGGGGGCTGATGAAGAAACCTGCAGTTATATAACCCGAAAACTTCTTTTTAACAAGGTGATTCAGGAAGCAAAATATTCCGGAAGCGGGGTTGAGATAAAATGAGCCTTAATATTCTTAAAATCTCCGACCCCGAACTTGAGGAGATATCCCGGAAACATACTCTTTCGCTTACCCTTGAGGAAATGAGAAAAGTGCAGGGGTATTTCAGAAGAAAAAACAGGGAACCCACCCTTACAGAACTTGAATGTATAGCCCAGACCTGGAGCGAGCACTGCAAACATAAGACCATGACCGGCAGCGTTGATTACACTGAGAACTCTGAGAATAAAAGTTATTCCAATCTTCTAAAGGAAACAGTTTTTGCTCCCATAAAGGATATGGAGACTTCTCATTGCCTCAGCATATTCAAGGATAATGCGGGAATCATACGTTTCACCCCCGGATGGGCAATAGCAATAAAGGCAGAGACCCACAACCATCCTTCGGCCATAGAACCGTACGGCGGCGCCTCAACCGGCATAGGCGGAGTCATAAGGGATATCCTGGGAGCAGGACTGGGGGCCAAACCTGTACTTAACATTGATGTTTTCTGCTTTGGGCTTCAGGATACCCCTCACAATCAGCTGCCTCCGCAGGTACTTCACCCTATGAGGGTATTCCGAGGTGTGGTAAAAGGTGTAAGGGATTACTCCAACCGGATGGGGATACCCACCTCATCCGGGGCCATAGTTTTCGACCCCGGTTATACCTGTAACCCGCTGGTATACTGCGGAACCGTAGGTATCATACCGGAAAATTGCGTGGAGAAAAAAGTCCGCCCGGGAGATACTATCCTTTTAATAGGGGGGAAAACAGGGCGCGACGGACTCCACGGGGCCACTTTTTCCTCCTCCGGCCTGGATAATGAGACTGATTCTTCCTGCGTGCAGATAGGAGACCCCATAACCGAGAAAAAGGTTGCAGACATCCTTCTCAGGCTCAGGGACCAGGGGCTTTATAACGCCGTAACTGATTGCGGGGCCGGAGGCCTCTCTTCCGCCGTAGGGGAAATGGGAGCAGATACCGGGGCCGTGGTCAACCTGGAGAAAGTTCCCCTGAAGCAGAGAAAAATGGAGGCATGGGAAATATTCCTCTCTGAATCTCAGGAAAGAATGGTTCTGAGTGTACCGGAAGAAAAAATGGAGAGGATAAGCAGCCTTCTTGAAAGCGAGGATGTCGAGTACGCAAGCATAGGAACTTTCAAAGGCGGGAGCCTTAAAGTTTTTTATAACGGTGAACCCCGGGCCGACCTGGATATGGATTTTCTTCACCGCGGGTACCCCGGCATAAGCCGCAGGGCAGTATGGGAATATAGAAAACCGGAAACGCTTTCGGTTCTTAAAGGAGATCCGCAGCAGGCGCTGTTTGAAATACTTGCCGACCCCAATATCGGATCCCGGGAAAAAGTAATCCGGCAGTATGACCACGAGGTACAGGGAACCGCGGTAATAAGGCCTCTGGAAGGTATGAGTCAGGATATTCCCCAGGACGGATGCGTTATACGCCCTATACTTGAAGAGAAAGCCGGTATAGCGGTAGGGCTCGGCATAAACCCCTTCTACGGGAGGCAGGACCCGCGCCGTATGGCCGCAAGCGTTACAGAGGAAGCGGTGAGAAACGCCGTCTCCTGCGGGGGAGATATAAGACGGGGCGCCCTTATGGATAATTTCTGCTGGGGGGATACTTCTGACCAAAAGGAACTTGGCGGACTGGTCCGGGCCTGCCAGGGGTGCGGGGAGGCCAGCCGCATACTTCAAATACCCTTTATCTCCGGAAAGGACAGCCTCAACAACTTCTATACCTCTTCCGGAGGAAAAAAAATAAATATCCCCGGAACGCTGCTTGTCACATGTGTTGCCCCTGTCAAGGACGTGAATTTAAGCTGCCGAAGCTCTTTCGTATCATCAGGCAACTTCATATACCTTGCGGGAGACACTTTCCGCGAGATGGGTCACTCGGCCCTGGCAAGGGCCGGGTTCTGCAGCGGAGGAGAGGTTCCCGGGCTGAGAGAAGAAACCTCCCCAATTACCCTGGAGTTTATCAGAAAATCTATCAGCTTAGGGGTGCTGGAAAGCTGCCACGACCTCAGTGAGGGCGGCCTGGCCATTGCCGCGGCAGAGATGTGTTTTTCCGGAACCGGGGCGGATATAGATATATCTCTTCTAAGCATAAAAGACGGCGCGGATGAGCATAACTCCTGGATAAAACTTTTCTCAGAGAGCAATTCACGTTTCCTTGTAGAGGTCACTCCGGAGAACGCCCCCAGGGTTGAGTCCCTTTCCGGAGCTTCGCTCACCCGCCTGGGGGTAACCGATGACTCCGGGTGTTTGCTTATAAGAAACGGGCGGGATACTATCATAAGGGAGAACTCCGGTAAATTAAAGGAAATACACAGGGGCGCTCTGAAGTGGTGAAGAGTCCATGAGAAGAAACGCAGAAAAAGAAATGAAAATATACTGGGTGCCCCCGCCGGAACGGTTTTCCTCATTCTCGCCTCCGGCTCCGAGGGGCTCCGTCCAAAGGACGGAGCAAACCCGGAAACCCGTACCGCCGGGGACTGGAAATGTATTTGGGGGTATTTTCAGGTGAAAAAAGCTGTTGTTCTGAAAGCTCCGGGGACCAATAACGACTGCGAGACCCGGTATGCCCTGGAAAAGGCCGGGGCGGATCCCCGCATTGTTCATATAAACAGGATAGCCTCCGGGGAAGTGAACCTGGATGATTTCTCCATAATGGTTATTCCCGGCGGTTTTTCCTACGGGGACGAGCTGGGAGCAGGTAAGCTCTTCTCTCTTTTCTTAAAATACAGGTTCAGGGAGAGTTTTGAAAGGTTCATAAGAAAAGGAAAACTCGTGGCGGGGATATGCAACGGGTTCCAGGTGCTGTTAAAAACAGGTGTTTTTAACTTACCAGACAGCTCTCAGCGCCTTACCCTAACAAGAAACGACTGCGGAGATTTTGTATGCCGCTGGGTTGAGCTTAAAGTCGATACGGATAAGTTCTGGTTCCGGGGGTTGGAAGATCGCATAAAACTCCCCGTGGCCCATGCGGAGGGAAAGTTTACCGGAGAGAGAGAGGCGCTGGAGAGTTTGCGGGAAAACGGACAGATAGCCTTACAGTACCTGGATAACCCCAACGGGTCATCCCTGGATATAGCGGGAATAGTAAGCAGCCAGGGGAACGTTCTGGGGCTTATGCCTCACCCGGAACGGTACCTGTTCGGGTACCAGTATCCCGGTCCCCGCAGGGAGAGACAGGTTCCGTGGGGGATTCAGATATACCGTAATATGGTTGAAAATGCTTAAGGAATACTGCGGTATATACGGTGTTTACGGAGACAAACTTGCAGCGGGCCTTACACATCTGGGGCTTTTTGCCCTTCAGCACAGGGGCCAGGAAAGCGCCGGAATAACAGTTAACGAAGGAGGCAGGTTTCATTCAAGAAAGGGAATGGGGCTGGTAAGCCGGGTTTTTTCCGGAAAAGATATAGAAGAAATAAAGGGAGAAAGCGCCATCGGGCATGTGCGTTATTCCACCTCGGGAAAGAGCGCTGAAGAAAACATACAACCCCTTATGTTCAGGCAGAGAGGCGTTCCCATGGCCATATCCCATAACGGAACCATTCCGAGGGCCCGGGAACTCAGGGATGAACTGGAATCAGAAGGGATTATTTTCACCACCAGCGGAGACAGCGAACTTATACTTCAAATGTATGCCCGGCAGAAAGGCACCAGGGAGGAACGGCTTATTAAAGTCCTAAACCGGCTTAAAGGGGCTTTCTCTCTGCTCATCCTCTTTCCCGGCGAACTCTATGCGGTCCGGGACGCGATGGGTTACCGCCCCCTTGTAATGGGCAAGAAAGGAAAAACCGTCCTTTTCGCTTCTGAGACCTGCGCTTTAGACCTTGTAGGAGCACAATATGAGAGAGAAGTAAAACCGGGGGAAATAGTAAGGGTAAACAAAGACGGCCGAGAGAGTTTTTTTCTGGAAAAATCCGATACGCGCCAGTGTGTATTTGAGCTTATTTATTTTGCCCGGCCTGATTCTTTTGTTTTCGGAGAGAGCGTTTACCAGGCAAGGCTCAATATGGGACGCCGCCTGGCAATGGAGGCCCCTGTTAAATCTGATCTTGTAATGCCGATCCCGGATTCTGCCAATATTCAAGCGCTGGGGTA
>SL_3KL_010_SEDDRAFT_10002033_pt1 | contig 18537 bp, 6 predicted proteins | sample SodLakKL_010_SED_2_FD_10381 | JGI IMG/M metagenome (IMG submission 10381) | reverse complement strand
TCCGTTGATTTTGATATCGAACTCCAAGCTTCTGATTTAGATCTTTATGAAATTGGCTATTTTATTCCGCAGGCATATGGTATTGAAGGCCTTACCAGGGTTGAGGGAAATTTCAGTGGCCAACTAAGCAATTTGCAAGCATCTGATGTGTATATGCGTTATGGCAATATGACACAGTTTACAGGTGATTTTGATATTACAGGATTGCCGGATAAGGAAAATGCTTTTATGAACTTTTCAGTTGACCACCTCATCACCCATAAAAAGGACATTGAACAGTTTCGCCTGCCGGGAGAAAAAACTGCATACCTGGAACTACCCCCCGAATTTGAAAGCCTGGGGGTAACATCTTTTAGAGGAAATTTCACCGGTTTTTTACATGATTTTGCCGCTTCAGGAAATATTCAGTCAGCCCTTGGTGAAATTTCTGCTGATTTGGCAATTACCAGCAGCGACAATTTTGAAAATGTGGTTTATGAGGGTAATTTGGCAACCAATGAATTTCGGCTCGGTCTTTTTACAGGTAACACCAGTTGGGGAAGAATCACTTTTGATACGCATATTTCAGGCAGTGGGCTAACCCTTGAGGATGCAGACATGGATATGACAGGCCGGGTTAAGTCTATGGTTTTTAATAAATATGAGTACAGAAATATTGATGTAAATGGACGTTTTTACAATAAACGTTTTAATGGTAACCTGCTTATTGATGACCCAAACTTGCTGGTGAACTTCAACGGCCTGGTAGATTTTCATGAAGATATCCCACTACTCAACTTCACCCTGGAGCTGGAACGGGCCAACCTGACTCAGCTCAATCTTTACCAGAGAGACAGCCTTTTCCATAGCCTTGTATCCACAGTTGTACACGTAGATGGCAAAGGCAGTAACCTTGACAACATGGAGGGTGATGTAATTGCTTACCAAAGTAGCTATTACGAAAAGGCCATTGAACCTTCTGATACGATAATTGAGCAAGCGTATCATACCGATGTGATTGCCCTTGAAAATCATAATTTACCCAATGACCACAAGTTGGTAAGATTTTACTCCGATTTTGCAGATTTTCGTATGGAAGGGAATATTAATTTTGAAAATATTGTTCAATCTTTTCAGCAAATGGCATATACTTATGCACCGGCCCGTTTCCGGAATCCACCTCCGGAAAATAACAATGGCGAAAGGTACATCCAAACAGCTAATTTTGAAATTCATTTAAAAAATACGGAACCCATAACAGCTATTTTCTGGCCTGCCATTCGTATAGCACCACATACTTTTCTAAATGGTAACATTGATACCCAAAATAGTTCGATTGCTTTAAACGGGGATATCGATTATATATCCCTGGGCAATCGCAATATTCAAAACCTATCACTCAAGTTGCACTCTGATACAACAGAACTATTGCTTACCACCCAAAGCGACCGATTTTTGCTATCAGACAGCATCTGGATGGATCGTTTTACATTTTCAGGAAAAGTTGCCAGTGACAGTATTACTGTGACCTCAGAATGGGAAAACCATCAATCACGAAATAAGAACTACGGACAAGTCAATGCTAAAGGAAATTTTATTTCCCCGAATTTTACCCAATTCAGCATCATGCCCTCAAGGGCCTATATCAATGATTCGCTCTGGACCATAAGGCCTGGCAACCAGATTACTCTTGACTCAACATCCATTGCTATTGAAAACTTTTTTCTATACAAAAACGATGAAGATTTAAAAGTTGACGGAGTGTTGAGTGACAGCCCAGAGGATCAGTTGCTTTTGGAACTGAATAACTTTGACCTAAAGAGTTTTGCTTTTTTACTTGGTGACAGAAAGCTTGATTTTGCGGGTTTTGCCAGCGGTAAAGTAAACCTCTCCACACTCAATCATTCTCCCAGCATCACGGCCAATATGCTGGTCAAAGACTTTGCCTTTAACCACGATCATTTGGGTGATCTCTCTGTTGAAAGTAACTGGGATGCCAATGAGAACGCTTTTAAAGTAGGTGCTGAGGTGATTTATTACGGCAATGTTGGGTACAACAAGCCCATCATAGTCAATGGCTACTTTTACCCTGAACGGGAAGATGATAATTTTGATCTGGACATAAAAATTGAAAACCTCAAAATGTCTGTTTTTGGCAGATATATGGAAAGTTTTACCTCGAACTTCAGGGGGCTGGCATCAGGCAACCTAAGGCTCGATGGACCTGTGGAACAACCCGAACTCACAGGAAGAGCCCGGCTGGTAAGAACGGGGTTCAGGGTCGATTACCTGAATACGTCCTACTCTTTTGCCCATGAAGTTGAAGTGGGTAAAGACTATTTCAAGCTGGACAACCTCACTCTTAACGACACCATTGGAAATACGGCCAATGTATCGGGAGTTATCAGACATACCAACTTTAACAACTTCAGCCTTGACCTTAGTATTTGGCCCGACAGGATGGTGGTACTTAACACCATGCCCCACCATAATAATTCCTTTTATGGCACAGCCTTTGCCACAGGCCTTGCCCGTATTCACGGTCCCGTTAATGATATCACCCTGGACATTTCTGCTCTAACCAACAGGGGCACACGTATTTCACTACCCCTGGATTATGACGGTTTAATGACAGAGTCAAGCTTTATTACTTTTGTAGCCCCCCAGGATAAAGCAAACGGTAATCAACAGATAGAAATCCCGCAAACACAAATACAGGGGTTAACCATGAATTTCGACCTGGAAATAACACCTGATGCCGAAGTGCAAATCATTTTTGACTCGCAGATTGGTGACATAATGCGCGGACGTGGTTTTGGTGACCTAAAGTTTGAGTTGGATAACCAGGGGGGCTTTAATATATACGGGGATTATACACTGGAGGACGGAGATTACCTTTTCACTCTGCAAAACCTTATCAACAAAAGGTTTCGAATGGAGCAGGGAGGCACCATCAGCTGGAGAGGAGACCCTTATAATGCAGAAATTGATATTCGTACCATATATTCACTGAGAACCACTCTACATGATTTGGCCATGAACCAGGCAGACACAGCTGATATCTACCAGCGAAGAGTTCCCGTTGAGACGGTGCTCCACCTTACTGAAAACCTTTCTAACCCGTCCATTAATTTTGAAATACAACTTCCCTCAGCTGATGAAAGTGCACGCGAGATGCTGGACAGACTTATTACCACCGAACAGGAGATGAACAGGCAGGTTTTTTCCTTGCTGATTCTCAACCGGTTTGTTCCTCCCGACGATTCTTTTAATACAGCATTGGGTTACGGAATGGGGTCAACCTCTACAGAGCTCCTTAGCAACCAACTCAGCAACTGGCTGTCGCAAATCAGTTCTGATTTTGATATTGGGGTCAATTACAGACCGGGAGATGAAATCAGCAGCCAGGAAATTGAAGTAGCACTTTCCACCCAACTGTTTGACGACAGGGTGATTATAGACGGAAATGTGGGTGTAGCCGGGGATCATCCTGCTCAGACACAAAGAGCAAGTAATATCATCGGCGACGTAAATGTGGAGGTAAAAATAACCCCTGAAGGAAAATTCAGGGTAAAAGCATTTAACCGGTCAAACACCTTTGACATTATTAATACCAATGCTCCTTACACCCAGGGTGTAGGCGTATTTTACAGACGGGAATTTGACAGTTTAAGTGACCTTTTCCGCAAGCAGAAAAGGTCATCATTGGATATCCCTGAAGTACAGACAGTACAGGAGGATTTTGAAAGCACTGACATATCACCGTTAACGCCCGGTGAGTAAATACCATACAAACATTTAACAAATCAATATATCACCTGCCAACAAATAATATACCTCTAAATACCTGAACCACCATTGTCAGTTTTCCGGATGTTATAGTCTGAATCTGCCTCTTACAACCCGTATTTGTTCACGCAAGGATTTCCGGTTCATCTTTTTTTGTGCTGAATGTGTATCCCCTAACAAAAATCCATAAGGTTCCATCCCCTCAACCTCATCAAATATAACTTTCAGTATGGCCATCCCCGGAATAAAGAGAATCATTCCGGCTAATCCCCAGATAAAATTTCCCACAAACAATGCAATGATAGTCATTAAGGGATTCATCGACACCTTACCCCCCACAATTTTGGGGGTAAACAAATTACTTTCGAGCAGCTGAATGACATAGAAGGCCAGGAAAACACCAAACACATACCATAAGGAGTCTTTGGTAAGAAAGGCATACATAATGGGAAGTGTAGCACCCAGGAATGGTCCCAGAAACGGAATCACATTCAGAAGGGCTGCAAAGCCGGCAAAAAGAAATGCGTGCTTAATTCCAAGACTTAATAAAGCGATACTGTTCAAAACTGCCAGCACACATATCACGATAAACATCCCTATGATATAATTCTGAACTACCAGCTTTACTTTGTAAATAACATTCTTAACCTTTATTTTATGCCTTTCTTCAAAGGACATAAGGATAAACTCAATAAGAAAGTTTCGAAAATAGAGAAACAAAAAAATGTAGATTGGCATGATTAAGACCATGGTAAGCGTACCGGCTGTGGCAATAATACCCTGGGTAAGCCCGGCAGCATTTTCATACAAATACTGAAAAATGGTCTGTTGGATATTATCACCTGATATGGGCACAACGCCTTCCAAATTTTCTTCTATATAGGCATTTAAAATCCCCAGGTAATAGGAAACCCGCTGCTCCAAAAGGGTGAGGTCATCTGCAAAACGAAGTATCTGGTTGTAGAAGAAATAGACCAGGGCACTAATGGCCGCTAACAGTAAGATAACACTTAGACCAACGGCAAGGGCCTTGGGAAAGCGCAACCGTTCCAAAAAGGAGGTCAGCGGACTTATCATAATGGCCAAAAGTCCGGAAACCAACAGGGGGACCAATATGGACTTAGCCTCTCGCATAATAAATACCACCAACACCAATCCAAGCATCAGAATGACCAACTTCACATAAAATGCAAATTTTACTTTCATAATAATCTTTATTGAAAATGTTTTTTACATCCGGCATCGATTGCCAATACATAATTATTTATCACATCCAGCTCTTGGGCTGTTTGCCAACCATCAAAACCACGGATATGCTCATAATCCACCGAGTCAGCAAAAATTTCCAAATAAAGGCGGGCAACTGGGATAAATGACCAGTGCCATTTCTCTTCCTCATACCCTTGGTTATCTCTTTGCCCTAAAACAGTGTACGGCTGACAAAAGCCATAGTAAGAGGCATTTTCACTGAGCCATTCATACTCTAGCTTGCCCTTTCCTTCCCGGAAGTAGTTATTGTCAAGGCTGTTGATATCTATATCTGTTCCCCAGTGGTGCCGTGATGTGCCGGGCATGGCACTAAAACGTAATACTTCTTTTGCCCTCTTGCTGGGATCAATGATACTGGTAGCATTGATATTTCCATGCAAAGACTGAACTCCATTCCATTTGTTTTCCCATATACGTTTCTGATGATCAAAACTTCGGAATGCAGAAATAATGGTTAATTGCACGCCACCTTCGGAGGCAGCAGCGTGCATTTTCTTAAATGCTTCATAAGCCTCCTTATGCATATACAGTCCTTCCCTATTGCCATAACCTGAATGAACTAGGGTAAGAAGACTGTCTCTCTCCTGTCTTGAGTGCTTACCTAGTAGTATATTTGTTGTAGGTAAATGATTTTCTTGCATAATTTCATCGCTCTTTTCCTGTTCTGCTTTTTCCTCCTGCACATGATTTACAGTATGCTCCTTTTGATGGATGTCTGCATCAGGAATTCTTTGGTAAGACCTGTATGCCCGGGAAAAAATGATAGCAAGGGCCAGTGCAATTATCAATAGGATAGTAAAGATACTTTTCTTCTTTATGGTAGCCTTCTTTTTTTTAAACCGATTTTTATTCATTGGTGTTAAAACTATCTAATCAGGTATATTTATTTAATGTTGTTTCTCCAAAGCTATTTAATATCCCGTGTGTTCGGGAGTATCAAAATTACATTTTTAACCGATATTTTTACCTGAACCATCAAACAATTGCGTAATTTTGTTACTTATTCATGAAATTTTAATAAATCTACAATATTTCAAAAGTATGAAGAAAGTTTTAAAAGCATACGAAAATTTAGAATTCTTAAAATCTCCCTCTGCCCGGGTATTGAGAATCATGTCAGAGTTTGTCGAGCCCCAGGCCCGCTTTAAGAAAAACAACATTCAGGATACGGTTGTTTTTTTTGGTTCTGCACGGCTGATGCCAAAAAATGACGCCCAAAAGCAATTGGATGCCATAAAAAAAGAATCCTCACCTGATAAAACTAAATTGCATAAAGCAGAAATTAGCCTGAAAAACTCAAGGTATTATGATGACGCAGTGGAGCTGTCGCGCCGGATAACCCAGTGGTCAATGAAAAATTATTACCACAACGGAAGACGCTATGTAGTATGCACGGGAGGTGGCCCTGGCATTATGGAAGCAGCCAACAAGGGTGCCTATCTTGCCGGGGGCAAATCTATAGGTCTCAATATCAGTCTACCTTTCGAACAGTATTCCAACCCCTATCTTGAAGATGATATGAATTTGGAGTTTCACTACTTTTTCATGCGGAAATTCTGGTTTGCCTATCCGGCCAAAGCCATTGTCATTTTCCCGGGTGGCTTTGGTACTTTGGATGAGCTTGCCGAAATCCTTACCCTGGTGCAAACAGGCAAAATCAAAAAAGAAATGAAAATTCTTATTTACGACAGCCAATACTGGAACGATATCATCAACTTTAAAAAATTTGCCGAGCATGGTATGATAAGTGAAGCGGATCTGAATCTTTTCACCATTTGCGATAGCGTTGACCAGTTGGAACAAGAGCTAATGGCCCATTTTGAAGCGGTTAAGGAAAGCGATAAGTTGATGTAGACCTTTACTTACCCATCAGAAAGGATAACCAATGGCCAGGTTAAAAAGCAGATTGTCTCTTCTCCAGGCACCATCGAAAGGCTTGAATGCCTGGAAATAGCCCAGTGAGTCATCGTAAGGTATGGCAAGGGGAAAAGCCAAATCCAGGCGCAAAATAAAAAAGGTAAAATCGAAACGCAGCCCAAAGCCCGTGCCCAACGCTATCTGGCTAAGAAATTCGTTGCTTTCAAATTTGCCACCGGGCGCTCTTTCCCGTTCGCGCAAATTCCAAACATTTCCTGCATCAGCAAAAAGCGCTCCCTTCACAATACTTGTAAATTCGTAACGATATTCCAGGTTGAGTTCCAGTTTCATTTCCCCCGACTGGTAAATATTAAAACTAGTAGCCAGAGTATCTGGAGTTTCATAGGATCCGGGACCCAACGTGCGTGGATGAAAAGCGCGGATGCTGTTACTGCCACCGATGCTAAATAATTTGATATAGGGAAGTGTGGATGAATTACCATATGGTATTCCTACTCCGGCAGCTATACGGCTGACAAGACGCTGACCATGCCTCATATCCAGGTAATAGCGAACATCAAAGTCAGCTTTGGAATACTGCGAAAAACTTTGATTGAAAATGCCATAATCACCCTCAATATCCGATTCTCCTAATCCAAAGCCCTCCATAAACAAATAAAGCAAATTGCCGGAAAAATCCAGGTTGAAATTTAAGTACCAGTCATGTTTACGTCGCTCCTTCAGTTGTGAATTATACTGAAAAGAGTATTCCGACCCCAACAGGAATTGCTCAAACAGTCCTCGTCTGAAAAGTACTTCATCAGAAAAAATTTGCTCATAATCCTCAGAAATAGTACCAAGAGAAAAAATATTAAAGACAAAAGGCATATATCGATGACGGGTGGTAACCGATTGATTCCACTGATAGCCAAACTGGCTCCTTGCTGAAGAAACGCTAAAAGCATCCGTTCTGCTGAGAAAATTAAAAGAAAGTGTCACCAGGGTGCGGGGAACAAACCTGGGCGATATGTTGCTAATACCAAAGGGAGCCAAAAACTGGGGTATCGCCAGCTCAGAAGACAAGCCTGCTTCGTAGGAGCTGGATTGCGCTTCTCTGCCACCCAACAAAACTTCATAGGAACCATCCAGGTTAAGGCTGAAATGCTCCGCACCTCCTAAAAAGTTTCTATTATGAAAAGAAACCGTAAGTCCGGGCCCGGCAAAGTTGGTAGACTTGGATACGCCCCTGAGCTCAGTACTTATGGTTTTCTTCTCCATGGGTGTTAGTTGTACATGTACATCCAAATTATCGTTTGCAGCAACATCTCTGAAGCGAACATTCACAAACTTAAAAACCTCAAGCCCCATTAAATGATTAAGCGTCAGATCGTGATTATTGCTATTATACCATTGGCCATTTTCGAAAAACACAGCACCTTTTAGTGTGGAGGGTCTAAATAGACCATGGTTATTAACCAGGAAAAAGTTATCAGCAAGATTCAGTGTATCTTCCTGGTTATTATCAGATTCAAGCTCCGGAGTATGACCTGCATTGATGTAAACATTGCGGATTTTATACTTTTTCAGGGCTTTGGATGGAGTATTGGGTTTTAATTCCAGAGAAAGGCTCACCTCCCTGTTTCCCACGGTGGTATCTGCCCTGAAAATCAGAAAGTCATGATGGAAATAAAAATACCCCAATTCTTTCAAATGCTGATTGATTCGTTCTCTTTCCTGTTTAAGTTTGCTTAAACGATAGCCTTCGCCGGGGCGGATAAGAGTCTCTTCCAGGGATGCGTTAATTACGGATGAAATATCTTTATCATCCCCAAGGGGAAGTATTTCTTTGATGGTAAATGCAGGCTCAAGACTGACAAGAAATTCAGCCCTTGCGGTTCTTTGCGATTCCCGTGCAATAAAATCTACATTGGCATCGAAAAATCCCATATTAAACAATCTGTTTTCTACCAACCTGACACTACGCTCTGCATCAAAGTCCTGCCATAATACAGGTGGTCTTCCAATGCGTGTTTTCATCCATCCACGAATCCCCCCCTCAGGATCTTCACCGGCGATGTTGTAAACCCATAAACGGGGTCTTATCCCCAGAAACCGCTCATTGGGCTTTGGCCTTATAACACGCTCAACTTCGGCAACCACCTCACTTTTATTTTCTATCTTTTTTTCAGATTCAACACGAATCTTACTTCCCTTGTAAAGTTTTTGGTCTTCTTCCAGGTAGCTGAGGCTAGAGCAACCCGAAAAAAGCAAAAGCAGTAGCAAAGCCTTCAAAAAGCCAAAACCTTTGGTTGTATGTATATGATTCAAAACCATAATATATTCTTCTTTATCTTGCAAATAAGGGCCTTACATATCAGGAGGGACCAAATCTTCGAACTCGGGAAGCAGGTGTACTTCTGACTCCTCTTCTTTTTTCATAAACAGCTCCCGGAATTGATTATAACTCCTTGAAAAAACAATTGAAACACCCGTTTCAGTTACTTGACCGTCGAAGACATCTCCATAGTTTCTTTTCCTGAAGCCTTTCAGAATCAAATTTCCTTCAGGGTTAATCAGGTATTCTATACTAAAATCACCGGCGATGTCAGTAGGGTTTGTTTCCCTTCGTGCTTCATCTTCCAATTCGATATTTCCACCCACACTTACTCTCACCCGCTCATCAAAAAAATCACGTGAAACCTCCATCTGAAGTTCGGTTCGCCCTCTTCCATCACCATCAGTGAAATCCACAAACGACTCTACCTCTATGTTGATATCCACTCCTCTTACATACCTGTCAGATAAGCGGTTTAGCTGTTGAGAAAGAATCTGGCTGGCAGAAGAGCGCGCCGTAGAAGTTAAATCTCCTCCTCCCAGTGAAGCAAATGGATTTTCCTGGATAAAATTACCCAGGATAAGCAAAGCAAACACCTGCTTGTTAAGCTCCGATTCGTTTTGGTTAATTTGATTGATTCGAGCCATGAGTGAACCATCCATGGCATTTTGATGCTCCGGGGGGAGGTCAAGCTCAAAGCTAATCTGGGGCTCCATCAGATTCCCTTTCATTTTGAGGTACACCAAAAAAGGGAATTGCTGCCGCATAGCAGCACCCTGGGCCTGGTCACCGGCTGCCTGACCGGCCATAAGCTCCCGGGTGCCTGTACGAATTGTGTAAATAGCTGTAATATCAACATTTGCATTGAGGGGATCGCCTGTCCAGACTATATTGCTTCCGGAACGAATACGGAAGTTACGCCGTATCACATCATAAAAAGTAAGCAAATATTCACCCTCTACCATTTCGTAACGGCCCGAGAGGGATACCCGTCCACCAGGATCAACTCCCAGACTTAACACTCCCCCACCCTGCACTTCCAGGAAATCACCGGCGTACTCATCGATAATTATTTTCACATCTGTTTGCCTGTCGATTTCGATGTTAGCATTTAAGTCCAGGCGTTCAAAAGAGGACTGCACCTCCCTGGAATCCGCCTCTCTGGCCATTTGATAAAATAGGGTGTCCCTTGGTTGTACAAACTCCACCACCCCTTCATCTCCAATGGCCTCCGGCATGGTTTGTGGCAGGTAAAAAGTAAAATCAGACCCTTCATTTAGCTTGATTCTCCCTTCCACCTCTGGATTATCCTGGCTTCCGGTAAGACGTAAATCTGTATCCATCAATATTCGACCATGATACAAATCATTCTGGTTGGGTTTTACATTCATCAGTAAAAAGTTTCGCGAACTCAAGCTAATGTCAAAGGCCAGCTGATTTAGATCGGCAAAATTTACATTTCCGTTTAATGTTGCGTTTCGCCCCATAGAATCTTCCAGTGATAGACCTTGTAACCTTAATTGCTGCCTGTCAAAAAGAATTTGCTCGCTTTTGAGAAAGTAACCCGCGTTCAGGTCTGGAACCCGGAACGCTGTCTCGTTGATATTGAGTTCTCCGGCAACCATTGGCTCACTGGTAGTACCGGTAATATTCATTTTCCCGGAAAGATATCCTTGCAGGTGGGTAAGATTGCCGCCAGCAAACCCTTCAAAGGACGGTAGATCAAGTCTTTCAAGGTTTACCTGCATATCAACAGACTCTTGCTCCCCGCTACGGTAGTTACCTGTAACAGTAATATCTGTAAGCTTACTTTTTACCGTAGCAAAAACTTCAAACAGGTTTTGTTCCGGATTTTCTGCTTTCAATACGATATCACCAATGGTATCACCCCTGAAGGAAAATTCATCCACAGATATATCTGCCAGGAAAGAAGGGTTTTCAAAAAAGTTAATAAAGCTAAAATGGCCATTTAGCATTCCTCCAACAACAGGTAAGCTATCCGAAATATGAGTCAGGTTCCCTAAATCTATCTGTTGCATTTGAGCATCTACTATCGGGTAACTTTGTTCGTGCTCACGACTGGCCAGAGAAATTAACCGCTCCTGACTTTGAAGGTTAAAGTTGTGAATTTGAATAAATTGTTTGCCGAAGGTTATTCTGTTATCAGGTGATACCTGCCACAACTCTCCATTGATCATGGGCTCAGTCTCACGCAAATGGAAAACATACAGGCTATCGGATATTTCCAAACGAGCTGGCAGTGCATATAAAGGGTTATTTTCAAAATCGCTGAGCGACAGGTCAAAATCCAGCAATTGATCCCTGAAACTTCCTGCAACCTGTAAGTCATGGTATAACATCTGTTGTAAATCCAATTTTTCCAGCGAAACCACAAAATTCATTTTATCGTGGTCAGAATGAACACTGGTATTAAAACGGGTAAGGTCAAGGCCGGCATAACTTATTCGGGGCCAGTTCACCTCCAGGCTCAACCTGCGTAAACTTTTATTGTAGGACAACCTGGCGTTCAGTGTATCATAATTTTGAACGTCTTTTAAAACAACGTTGGAAATCAAATCATTGGGTTTTACTATCAATTCCAACTCAAATTGCTTGTTTTCAGAACCGTCGGTTTCCGTCTCCAGGTAGGGGAGTTCATAATAATGGGAAAAATGCCCGGTAAGCTCTCCGGGAATCCGGGCTGGGGAAAAGTTTCCGGAAAAGTCGGCATCTGCAATTTGTGACCGCAAGGTAAGGATATATTCTCCGGCTTCTACCCCTGAGTTAATTTGTAATTCTGGTAAATCATAAATTTCATTTTCCAATGCCATGCTTGTATTGCGCAAACTTACATGACCACTGAAAAAATCATCCACGTCAAAAACCAGGTCAGCCTGCAAGTTTGTCTTCACCAATAAGTCATCTTCCACAACTCCCAATTGCCCCAGCTGCGCATAATGAACCACTAATTTACTCTGAAGTGCAGGCACTGCAGAAAAAGCAGCATAACCACCCTCCAATTCCAGTGAAAGTTTATCATCCTGGTAATTGGTGGAAACACTTGCCACAGAATCTTTTAACTCCAGGTTAACTATCCAATCATTATACGCATATTGGTTATAGGTAAGATTTCCCAGCTCAATCTTTCCCTCCAGGTTCATCTCTTCAGGCTTGGTGCCCTTTCCCACTATATCCACATTCAAGGCCACCGGTTCGGTAATTTTTTCGCTTTGCATGAGGAGCTTACCCACATCAAACTCATCTGCAACTAGCTTTCCAGAGAACGCTGAAAGGCCATCCGGCACCTCTTCCAGGTAGGCCTCCAAAGCAATATTGCCCAAATCCGACTGTATACTTGAGTATGCTTCAAAAGACTTAACTGAACCTTGTGTTTTGTTTTTTACATATACAAAGTTCGGCAACTGAATTCCCTGCGGTTTCAAGGTGTCAGGCAGATTGGCCATAAAACGACCCGGGGCAGCAAAAACTTCCATCATGGGCAGATCCCAGGATAAACTATCTTGCCTGGGTAACCCTTTAACGTTGCCATGCAGGCTCGCAGTAAAAAATTCGGGGGCAGTAATTTGTAAACTATCCAGCTTTAAATCAGATATCTTACCACTAAATCCACCTCCCAGCCTCAATCCATGGTTATCTGGCCAGTTAAAATACAGCTGGTTCATCACCGGCATAAAATAAGCCAGATCTTCTTGTATGTGTGTTTCCAAAAAACTAAAGTCCAGGTGGTAGTTCAAGATATCATCCTGGGCAAAATGGAGAAAGTTGTTGTTGCTGGCAAATGAAAAACCCACCTTGCTTTCCCCGGTGTGAAGAAAAAAGTCCTCAATACGTGTTTGGTCACCAAGCTCAATATCACCACTGAATTCCAGGATTTTCATCTCCTCTCCCAGGTTCATGCTTATATTCTGAAGGTGTAGCCGCACGTTTTCGGGTGATACTAACACTTCACTCAGAGCCATATTCAAATGGTCAATCTTAAGGTTCTCCGGATTAAAAACACCTGGTGACGGGGTAAACCCATCTTGAACCAACTGAAAGAAAGATTCCTTCACAGAAAACTCTTTAACGCCAATGGACCAGTCCATAAGGTCGGCAAAGCGGAATGAAAAATCCGTAGTGTCCCCGGAATCCTCTTCAAGGGGCTTTTTTCCCGAATCGTGCTGTCCGTTTACTTGAGGAAAATCAAACTGCGCCACCAATTTTTCAAGTGTCAGTGTTTGCAGTTTCACTAAATAATTATGTAACTCAATATTTTCCGGAATAAGCAACAATGACTCGAGCTGCACTGCCATTGAGGTTCCCTGGTAATCTGTAAAAGAGAAAGCCGGGTGTGCTATTTTTAATTCTGCCAACGCCAGATTTAACAGGGGCATTCCGGTTGATTCAGTGGGTTCAGGTGGGATTGTGGGCTTATTTATTTGGATTTGCACCTCGGGTCTTTCCAACAAAGTAGCTCCAAGGTGGTATTTACCGGTAAGCAAATCGGCCTGGGATAAGTCGGTAGTGAATTTTTTCAAGCCTGCCTGCAAATCCAAACCGGTGGTATGGTCGTACATATCAAAGGTGATGTCTTCCAAATGAATCTTGCGAACGTCAATACTCCAGCCATTTTCTGCTTCTTCGGATTCATAGTCAGCTTCAGGGGTTTCTTCATCGGCAAAAGCATCTATCAAAAACTGGTAGTTATATACCGTATCCGGTTCTTCTCTTATCATCTTACCCACCACATCATTCAACTCCAGCAGGTTAACATCTACTTTTTGCCGCAGCAGGGATGTCAGCCGCACATCCACAAAAATACTTCCTGCATACAGCAATGTATCTCCCTGGGTATCTTCAGCATAAATACCTTTCAGTCCGACAGATTTGGGAAACCTGATGGCAACCCTCTCAACATCAAAGCGGGTGTTTGTTTGGGATGAAATGGAAGTAGTAATCCTTTGGATGAGAAAAGTTTGTACGGAAGAAAGCTGTAACAGCAGGCTCACAACTAAAAATAAAACCAATAAAGAGCCAATAAGCCATGCCCCTGCTTTCAGAATCCACAGCAAATACTTTTTAATTAAAGATTTTAGCATTAAAAACAGGGATTAATAATATGAGCTATTGCTTTTAAAGGTTAACACAGGAAATCCAAATTTTGTTGTTATACCCACGATGATACTACCTTAATAAAGGTTAATCTGCTTTATTGGGGGGAATATTTACTTAACTTTGGATTTCAATATACATACCTTCCCAAAAGCAAATTTACATATTAGATTCTTAGCTTTACTAACCTAAAAACCAAAATTATGCAAAAAAAAATTACGCTTAGCCTATTATTTTTACTTTTTGCCGGAATTGTGAGTGTACAATCCCAACTTGCACCACGTGATGGCAGCCTCCAGGATTTACCTCAAATTGTTGACTTTGAAGAATTTGACGGACTAAACCTGTCAGATATTTACCCTGGTTGGCAACAAGGAAAAGGGTATCTTCAGCCAGTACAAGCCGGAAGTGCATTTTTCCGCGGAGATGTGCTGTTTGGCACTGCTACAGCAACAGTAAGATTTGACTATATGGGCATAAAAGATGAGTGGATCATCAGCCCTCAGTTTTTGGTTACTGAAAACACCAAAGTAACATTTAAGGCGGCATTAACCCGCTTTTGGGACGACCCGGCACCAGGGAACTTCTCTCATAATGATAGTGTTTCCGTAATGGTATCTACCGACCAGGAGGGGTTTGATTTTGCCCACACCATCCACTCCTTTAAGATGGAAAATCCTCCTCCCACAGAACTGGAAATGTACCAGTTTGATTTGAGTGAGTTTGAAGGGGAGCTTATTCACCTTGCCTTTTATGCAACCAACGGACAGGAAGCCAACAGCCTGAGTGCATTTCACCTTGATGACATTGAAATAAAAGATGCCCACGCCCTGGATGCTATGCCCGTGGAGTTAATTTCACCCAGAGAAAATCAGTGCTTTCAAGAGCAAACTCCTGTTGCAGTTACAGTAAGAAACGACGGCTATGAAGCTGTTTCCACAATACCCGTAAGGGTAAGGGTTCGTGGTGCCCTCAACACCAACCTCTATGCAGTGCATGAAGGTACATTGCAACCTGGTGAAGAGAGTGAATTATTTGTGGGGTATATTGAAAATCCGCCCTATGGAGAATACACCCTATCGGTATCTACAGAATTACCCGGTGATACCTACAATTACAATGATGAATTGCCCAAAGCAGAATTTACCCATGCAGAACCCCTTGAACTACCTCTCCCTTTTATGAATTTTATGGGTTTCTTTTCCAGTAACCTCAGTGAGGTGTATCCGGGATGGTACGAAGCACGAGGTAAAGGGCGCCCCATTGTAGCCATGAATACAGACTGGCAGGGAGCCAGCTATGATGATGCCAGAACAGCCAATGTGTTCTATACAGGTCTTGGCACAGAAGATTGGATGGTAGGCCCCAAATTTACTGCCACTGAAAATCTTGTCGTTGAAATGCGTGCTGCTATTGAATATTGGGAAGGCCCCCAGCAAATGGGCTCCGATGACAAGTTGGCAATTATGATATCAACCGATTGTGGTGAAACATGGGAAGAGGCAGCTGCTATCACACAGGAAGACAACCTGACAACATCGCTTCAACCTTTCACTTTTGAATTAGGCCAGTACGACGGAGAAGATATTATTCTTGCCTTTTACGCCACCACCGGTTCGGTAAGTGACCCCGAACAATACATTATCCATATTACGGATATCAACATCAAAAACCTTTTCGACCTTGATGCCGGTGTTACAAGATTACTGGATCCGGGTAACCTTTGTGCCTTGGGTAACGACGAGCCTGTAACCATTGAAGTAAAGAACTTTGGCCAACAAACCATTTCCGGTTTTGATGTAGCTTACGTGCTGAATGATGAAGAACCTGTTGTGGAAACCATTACCCAAAGCCTTGAGTATAACGATGTTATTACACACACATTCTCAACAACCGTTGACTTAACCCAGGAGGAAGAAAACTATATTACGGTTTATACCCTGCTTGAAGGTGATGAAAACCCCGGTAATGACGCCATTGAAGATATTCCACTGGTGATATCCACATTTGATTTGAGTGCAGATGGAGAGTACACCATGGGGTTTGAAGAAGACGAAGACTTCTCTGCATGGTTGGTTGAAGATGGGAACAATGATGACATTACCTGGGAATTGGTTGATGATCCGGCACATGCCAACAGCGGTGATTATTCCTATGCTTACTTTTCAAACCAAAGCAGTACACAAAGTGACGACTGGCTTTTCAGCTCCTGCTTTTTCCTTGAAGAAGGACAAACCTATAATATCAGCTTTTATTACAGAAACAGGGCCAGCCTCTTCCCTGAAAGCCTCAAACTTAATATGGGTCAGGGCCAGTTTGGTGAGGCCATGGATATTGAATTGCTTGACCTGGGTGAAATTGATAACCCCTCTTATATGCAGGCAGAGGTTGAGTTTACAGTGGATGAATCGGGTGAGTATTATTTTGGATGGCACGCCTATGGCCCGGCAGACCAGTTTGGTATGCATATAGATGATATTTCTATTTATCAGGTATTTGATGTAGATATTGCACTGCAAAACTACAATGTACCCCGCAACAAAGATGAAAACTGCGTATTGGAAGATGTGGAAGAAATTGATTTGCTTATCAGAAACGTAGGAGAACAAACTGTTAATCAGGTAGACCTTGTTCTGGAAGTAGATGGTACCGATACCTATGAATTTACCGTTGATATTAATATAGAGAGCAGTGAAAGTCAATGGATTTCCATTTCCAATGGTTTTGCTCTAGACCCTTACCAAAGCTATAATCTAAAAATTTGGAACGATACAGAACTGGACCTCAACTCTGCCAATGATACCTTGTGGATTGAAAACTTCAGGCATGTTCAGTACCACATGGGATTTGAAGAACACGAGGAAGAAGAGTTTGAAAATTGGACTATTCAAAGCCTCCAGGGAACCAGCGAATGGTTTATCAATGAAGGATCCGGAGAAGCTAATACAGGCAGTCAGTCCCTGGCCATTAGAACCGACTCGGGAGATGATGGTGATAATACATTCAATAATGACTGGGCAATAACCGACTGTTTCTATCTTGAAGCAGGACAGTGCTATGAAATCTCATTCTACTACCGCTCATGGTTTTCCACAGAAAATCTGGCAGTATATATGGGCGAAGGCAGTGACCACAGTGACATGAATGAACTGTTGATTGACCTGCCGGAATTCAGCCATAACACCTACGAATATGTTTCCCAGCAATTCACCGTTGAAGAAGACGGAGTATACCATTTTGGATTCCACACGGAGGGGGACATTTCGGGACGTTACTACATATTTGTGGACGATGTGAGCATCATTGAAGATGAGGGTGCAACACCTCTGGCTGATATTCAGACCCAAATACTGGATAACGAAGTATACTTCCAGGCCCATGCCGAAAATTACTCATCACTGGAATGGGATTTTGGTGATGGAAACACTGCTTCCGGAGAAGAAAATGTTTTCCATGTGTACGATTCGCCAGGCACCTACAATGTAACCTTAACCTTAGGAAGTGGCTGTATTGATGCAGAGTTTACAACCACCGTCACCCTTGAATGCATCATGGAGGCTGACTTTGAATATCAACAGCTAGAAGGAAAAACAGTTACTTTCACTGCCACTAACGGGGCAGCGGGCTATGAGTGGGACTTTGGTGATGGCAATACCGGAGCTGGTGCAACCGTTACGCACACTTACCAAAACGAAGAACCCACTACTTTTGATGTTGTTATGACAGCCCACTTTAATTGTGGCTATCAAACAGTGGAAAAGCAAGTGTACGTGGAAGAGATAGTAAACCTTGTAGAAGGTGACAGCAATGATACTTTCAAGGCTTTTCCCAACCCTGCAAGCAGTCACATTAACATCACCGCTGATCAATTATTCCAGCGTATTGTTTTAACCGACGTGCAGGGAAGAACTGTTCGGGACTACGACAACCTGAACCAAAGCAGTTACAGGCTTAGTGTGGAAAACTTACAAACCGGAGTCTATTTTATCCAGTTGCACACAACCGATGGAGTTGCTGTTCAAAAGCTTCAGATACGTAATTAGGTTTTACTAAAGTATTCTTTTCAAAAAGGCTTCGTCAATCAGGCGAAGCCTTTTTGTTTTATAAGAGGAGCATACTACTCTACTAACCTGCATTATTCACAAAAAGTTAAGTTGAGTTTTTATGAGCTTTGGGTGTGTAAATGAAAACCCCGG
>SL_3KL_010_SEDDRAFT_10002032_pt1 | contig 18541 bp, 12 predicted proteins | sample SodLakKL_010_SED_2_FD_10381 | JGI IMG/M metagenome (IMG submission 10381) | reverse complement strand
TTGAGGTGCAGCCGGTTCTCGCCTTGCCCGATCCCCGGCCTGGCGAACAACTGGAGCTGGTGATCGAGCACAGTGCCTGGGTGGCGATCGAAAGTCATCATGACAACGGGCAGATCAAGGCCCTGTGCGATGCCCTTCCCTCCCGACTCAACCAGGTCATCGCCGATCGCGTCGATGATCGGCATCGGCTGGAACAATTCAAGGGGTTGCCGGGAATCTGGTTGCGGGGACAGTGCGCCGCCGAGACGACGCCGATCCGCTTTCAGACCTGATCCGGCCAGCGGCCGATCCAGGGCTCGAACGGCCAGTCCTCACCCCGCTGCAGTCGCTCCAGGGCATCGGCTTCACGCGTTTCGATGGTTGACAGAAATTCCGGGTCACCATCCATGACCGCGAAGGCATCCAGTCCGCGCTGCAGAAAATCCTGCAACATCCCGACCCCGGCCAGTTCGGCCGGCACACGCATCATGCGGATCAGGCGATGAACCATGCGTTTGCGTACCGTTTCCACCAGCAGGTCACCCAGCTCGCGGATCAGGCGCAGCTGTTCCTCACGGCCCTCCCAGTCTCCCTCCTGACGGTAGGCCCGCGCGTAATCCGGCTGGGTAATCTCGGTAGAGTCGATCAGCAATTCGGCCATGCGGAAATCGAACTCCAGGCTGATGGCCTGCAGATGCATCGCCTCGCCGATGGCGAACAGCAGGTGACCAGGCAGGAAGCGACGCATGATCGGCACCACTCGCTTGAGCTGGCGATCACGCGCATGCACGTCACGCCCGCCGTAGAGGTCGTCGAGAAAGAACTCGCAGGCGGCCCGAAAACGGTCCCTTGAGCGCAGGTCGGCATAGGTGGCATCCAGCCGGTCGCGTTGCCAGGCCTGCAGCCGGTCCAGCGACTCGCGCCAGGGCCCTTGTTCGGGGATCCGTGCCGCGATCGCAAGGTTGCGATCAATCTGCTCCTGCAGATGCCTTACCGCGTCCGAATCGCTCATCCCAGGGCCTCGATCGCCGCGATGAGTTCTTCCCGGCGGCGGCGAAAGGCGGCCACCGCTTCCACGTGGGCGTAGCGGACGACGCCACCCTCATCGATCAGAAACACGCCACGTTTCATGCCGATCAGGCCACGACATCCGTATTGGCCGGCAACTGTCATGTCTGGATCGCTGAGCAGAATGAAGGGCAGACCATGGCGCTCGCGGAATCTCCGGTGGGAATCGGCGTCATCGCGACTGATCCCGACCACGTCGACCCCGAGATCGGCGAATGCCTCGATGCCGTCGCGGTAATCGCACAGCTGGCGGGTGCAGACCGGGGTGTTATCACCCGGGTAGAACACGAGCAGCGTGCGACGCCCGGACCGTTCCAAGAGTGTGAAGGGATCGCCGTTATCGGCCATCAACGTGAAATCGGGTGCCTTCCGGCCAGTAGGGATGGACATGGTCTGTGCATTATAATGGAGTGGTGTAACTGCGATTCCGGAGATTGTCGAAGACGCCCATGCTCAAACTCACGCCCGCCACCCAGCCACGCACTTCAGCCAGAAGGCCCACCATCGGTCTTGCCATCGCCGGCGGCGGCCCGCTGGGCGCCATCTACGAACTGGGGGCGCTGCAGGCCATCGATGAAGCCATTGACGGCGTGCACATGCACGATCTCGACGTCTACGTTGGCGTCAGTTCGGGCGCATTCCTGTCGGCCAGCCTGGCCAATCGAATCACCGCCTGCCAGATGGCGCGCGTATTCATGAGCTCACCGGATGCCGAGTACGCCTTCCACCCGGAGATTTTCCTGCAGCCGGCGTTCCGCGAGTACCTCAGCCGCGCCGCCAGCCTGCCCGGGGTGCTGTTCGAAATGCTCGGCGAAATGATTCGCCACCCCGAGCGCATGACCAGCCTGGAAAGCGTGGAGGGGCTGAGCCGACTGATCCCGACCGGAATATTCGACAACTCAAATATCGAGGATTTCGTCGCCCAGGCGCTGGGCAAACCCGGCCGCAGCAACGACTTCCGCAAATTGCAGGCCAAACTCCGGATCGTGGCCGTCGAGCTCGATACCGGTCAGGCGGTGCGCTTTGGCGAGCCGGGGCACGACCATATCCCCATATCTACCGCGGTTCAGGCTTCCGCGGCCCTGCCGGGCCTTTATCCGCCGGTGGAAATCGACGGTCGATACTACGTCGACGGTGCACTCAGGCGCACACTGCACGCCTCGGTGGCACTCGAGGAAGGTGCCGACCTGCTGTTCGCCATCAATCCGCTGGTGCCGTTCGATGCCGACGGCGTGGTACCTGATCGGGGCGCAACACGCGACCGCATGGTCCGCGGCGGCCTGCCGGTGGTGCTCTCGCAGACCTTCCGTTCACTGATTCAGTCACGCATGCAGGTCGGCATGCGCAAGTACGAGACCGCCTACCCGGCGTCGGCTCTGATGCTCGTCGAGCCCAACCGCAACGACGAGAAGATGTTCTACACCAACGTGTTCAGTTACGCCTCACGAAGCGATCTGGCCGAACATGCCTACCAGACGACCCGCCGTGAACTCCACGAGCGGGCCGATGAACTCGAAGCCTTTCTCGAGCCGTTCAATCTCGGCCTCAACCGCCAGGTTCTGGAGTCGCGGCAAACGCTGAACGACAGCCTGCGGCGAGAGCCGGTCCACTTTGCACCGGTCGGCAACTCGCTCGACCGCACGCTCGACAGCCTCGAAAGCCTGTTGCGCGAGTAATGCATCACCACAGGACAGTATCGACATGAACCGGGAATCCGGAAATGAAGCGGCGGCACCCGCCGTCGGCATGGTTTCGCTCGGCTGCCCAAAGGCACTGGTTGATTCCGAGGACATCCTGACGAGATTGCGCTCGGAAGGCTACCGCATCGCACCGGGATACGAGGATGCTGACCTGGTGGTAGTCAACACCTGCGGCTTCATCGACGAGGCCAAGGCCGAATCGCTGGAGACGATCAGTGAAGCCCTGTCGGCCAATGGCAAGGTACTGGTAACCGGGTGCATGGGCGCGAAGCCCGACGAGATTCGCAGCATCCATCCGAAGGTACTCGACGTCACGGGCCCGCACCAGGCCGAAGCCGTCCTGCGATCGATCAACACCCACCTGCCCCGTCCGCACGACCCCAGGGTCGACCTGGTGCCGCCGGGCGGTCTCAAACTCACGCCCCAGCACTACGCTTACCTCAAGATTTCAGAGGGTTGCAACCACAAGTGCAGTTTCTGCATCATCCCGTCGATGCGCGGCCGCCTGGTCAGTCGGCCGCTCGGACTGGTAATGAAGGAAGCCGAAGCACTGGTCGAGCGCGGAGTGAACGAACTGCTGGTGATCTCGCAGGATACCGGCGCCTACGGGGTCGATATGCGCTACCAGACCGACTACTGGCGCGAACGCGAGTGGGAGACTCGGCTCTACGACCTGGCCCGGGCCCTCGGTGAACTGGATGCCTGGGTGAGGCTGCACTACGTCTATCCCTACCCCCATATCGACCGACTGATACCGCTGATGGCCGACGGGTTGATCCTGCCCTACCTCGACATTCCGTTCCAGCATGCCAGCACACGCATTCTCAAGGCCATGCGCCGCCCGGCAGCCGCCGAAAACACGCTGGAACGCATCGCACACTGGCGGGAAGCCTGTCCGGAACTGGTGATCCGCTCAACCTTCATCGTCGGTTTTCCGGGCGAGACCGAGGAGGACTTCGAACAGCTGCTGGAATGGCTGGCGGAAGCAAAGCTCGACCGCATCGGCTGCTTCCGCTACTCGCCGGTCGAAGGCGCCGCCGCCAACGACCTGCCCGGTGCTGTGCCGGAAGAGGTCAAGGAAGAGCGCTGGCATCGCTTCATGCAACAGCAGGCGGAAATCAGCGCCGAACGTCTGGCCTGTCGGGTCGGCGCGTCCGAGACCGTCATCATCGACCAGGTCCTCGACGATCATGCCATCGGCCGCAGCTACGGCGACGCACCCGAGATCGATGGCGAAGTCATTATCATGGAACCCGGTCAGGTCACCCCTGGCGAGATGATCCGGGTCCGAATAGAGCACTCGGACGATTACGATCTGCATGCACGTCGAATTGCCGATTGAGGAACTGCACATTCCGATGCCCGTCTAACCGCATCGTGTCTCTCACAAAACTGAACGATTGGAGCCAATAGTGAAGAAATTGATTCTGCCCGTGGCAACCGCGCTGATCCTGGCCGGTTGCAGCTCAGACAACGATGAAGTCGAAACGACCGTTTCCGAACCCGCCCGCGATGCGGCTGCCGCGCCCGCTCGGGACACTGCGCCCGAAACGGGATCACGCCGTGATGTCCGCCGATCCGGGCAAGAACAGGTCAGCCCACAGCTCGCCGAGCCCGAAAGCTCGCCACAACGCGTCCCCAGGCTGGAAGGAAGCGCCACCACTGACGGTTACGGCTTGACCATGATCGTCGATGGCAGTTCAACCGAGGCCTTCGAACAAAGCCTGGAACTGATCGCCGAGGACACGACCGCCGAGCAGTATCGGCAACTCGATGCGGCCATCCGTTACCTGCGGGCCTATTCTTCTTCCGCCTGGGGCGGAGTGGAAAACCTTTACTCCAGCCTGGACGGCAAAACCGGCGAGGAAATCATCGAGCAGGCGACTCGCTTGCGCGAGGAGCGCGCCAACCGATAGCCGGCCGCGCAATCGGTTTACCGATTTCCAGCCTACCGCTGCAAAAAAGGCCCTGCCGACTGGCAGGGCCTTTTTTCGTGGTCCTCGTGATTCGCTGAATCACGCAAACCTGTCCTCAGTGCCGGCAATGCCAGCCGTGATCGACGCCGAGCTGATGAATATATTCCATGGTTTCGGGAATCCAGGCATCGCCTCCTTCACGCTCGAAGAAGAACGGCTGGCGCTCGACCTGTTCCGGCGCGACCTGGTTCATCGTAGAGGCGTCGAACAGGCGACCGTTGAGCATGGTCCATGCGACGTTCTGGCTTTGCTCGATATCCTCGAGCACATCACCGTCGATCACCACCAGGTCGGCCAGTTTGCCTTCTTCGATGGAGCCAATATCACCATCCATACCGAAATAGCGGGCACCATCGTAGGTAGCACCGCGCAGCGCCTCCCAGGGGCTGAAACCGCCCTGCACCATGCTCCACATCTCCCAGTGTGCAGCCAGGCCGGCCAGCTGGCCGTGCGCGCCGATCACAACCGGCACACCCAGTTCATTGAGCACTTTCGCTTCCTCGGCCACGGCGACGTGGTTGTAGAGCTCGTCGGGTGCGGTCGGGCGCCGGATGGAACGCGGGTAGACCAGGAACCTGGGAACGAAATTCAACAGCTTCTCGTTCTTCCAGACCTCGTAACGGTCGTAGAAGTACTCTTCACCCATCATGCCGCCGTAGGCCACCACGAAGGTCGGGGAGTAGACGACGTCGGTCTGGCTCCAGAGCTGACGCATATCGTCGTAGGTACGCTTGATCGACAGGCTGTGCTCGATGCCGGTATGCCCATCGACAATCTGGCTGAGGTTCTGCTCCAGGCGCATGCCGCCCTCGGGCACCACCATGATGTCGAGGTTGTGGCCCGCCTCGATGACCTGCTGGCGCTGATCGCGCCGGAGATAGTTGTAGCTCTTAACCGAGATCGCACCCAGCTCCTTGTGACGACGCACGTGGAACTCGGCATCCTCGTAGGAATCGACCTTGGCCGTCGCACCTGGTGAAAGGGCACCGTAGAGGATACGGCCCGTCGACCAGATTCGCGGCGCCAGCACCTTGCCGGCACGCTGCAGTTCGGCCATGGAGAAGATCGCGGCATTGTCGTTGGACGGATCGTGGATGCTGGTGACGCCGAAGGCGAGATTGGCGATCTGGCTCCAGTTCTGCTGCGGGGTGAGCTGCTGGTTGCTCATCGGACCATGCGCATGGGCGTCGAAAAGGCCCGGAACGATGGTCTTGCCGTTCATTTCGAACACTTCGTAATCACCCGGGACTTCGATGTCATCACGAGATCCGACCGCAGCGATGCGATGGCCTTCGACCAGCACCACGCCGTCCTCGATCACTTCCTGCTCTTCGTGGGCATTACGCATGGTGACAATGCGCGCGCCCACCAGGGCAATGCGACCATCGTGGCGATCGCTGTCAACCTCGAAGCCAAGGCGAACACCCTCGGTTTCGGGCTCCGGCAGTTCATCCGGCGCACCTTCCAGGAAGGCAAAAGCATCGCGCAGGTCACGCTGGTACAGCGTGGCACCGTGCGACCAGGCCAGGTTGGCGTTGTCGTTGACGAAGTGAATGTGCTCCCCGCCACGGGCAGACACTTTCCGGACAGGGTAGCCGCGCTCATTGGCGTTGAGGTTGACGGTGCGACCGGCCGGGAAGAACGGCGCGATGTAGACGTTGTAATGCTCGGTGAAGGCCACCCAGCGTCCGTCGGGCGAGACCCGGTAGCCGGTCACCCAGTCGCCGCGCAAGTGCTCACGGTGGTCGTGTCCGTCAAGGGTCACGCTGTTGAGTACGCGTGCGAGATCGTTGCGTGAGGAGTAGAAAACACGCTCGCCGTCGGCGGAAAAATGTGGTTCGGTTCCCGAATCGTGAACCCGGACCATCTCGCCGCCGTCAACGCCGACCCGGTAGATACCGGTCCGCTCCGACCAGGCCGGCGAACTGATATAACCGCCGCCGGTGCGGCGAAACACCACCTGTTGCCCGTCCGGCGAAAACGACGGCTCAACGTAGTGACCTGGCTCGGTGGTCAGCGTTCGGCCGCGCCCGCGACCAACCGGCTCGATTCGGACCGACCCAAGCTCCTCGTCATCCCAGGTGGTATAAACGACAAAGCGAGAATCCGGCGAGAACGAAGGGTAGAACTCCCAGTGATCGTCCTGGGAAGTCAGGCGCGAACGCCGGTCGCGTTCCAGGTCGTGCAGCCACAGGTAGCCCATCGCCTGGTATATGGCGTGGCGTCCATCTGGACTGACCTGGGTCCAGCGCGCCATCTTCAGCTCGAAACTGTCCGGTGACACCTCGACATTGCGGCGCAGCGCCGGACGCACCTTCTTTTCGGTCTGCACGTGCACCTCGATTTCGGCATGCGAGCCGTCGGTGCCGATACGATGGAACTTGCCGCCGGTCCAGGCGACGATGGACTCACCGTCGGGATGCCACGAGAACGCAGGGAAATTGCCCATGTCGCCCGAGGTCTCCTGCTTGTCACGCTCCAGGCTGGTAAACAGCGTACGCTCGATACCCGATTCCAGGTCCTTGACCATCAGGCGCGAGGACAACTCGGTGGGGTTACGACGCACGAAAGCCAGCTTGCTGCCGTCGGGCGACAATACTGGTCTCACGGCGCCGCCCGGTCCTGAGACCACTGTTTCGACCTCGCCGGTTTCGCGATCCAGGCGCCGGATGGCGAAAATGCCGCTGTTGGCATCGCGGTTGTACTCCCACACCGCGCCCGGCGTGATGTCCTGGCTGAAGTAGACATGACGACCGTCAGTGGAAAAATAGGGTTCGGCAATATTTTTCTGCGATTGATCACCATGCAGGCGATCGACCAGCATTACGCCGCTGCCGCCGCCGCGATGATAGAGCCAGATCGAGCCGGCCGGAATCGAGCGCTGCGAAACATAAGCCTTGCGCGCGGCAATGTAGTCACCGTCGGGCGACCAGGCTGGGTTGTGCAGGATGTGATCACGCTCTTCGGTGACCTGATGCAGGTTGCCACCTTCGGCATCCATGATCCAGATGTTCTCCGCGCCTTTACGATCGGACACGAAGGCAATGGAGCGCCCGTCCGGACTGAACCGCGGCTGGAAGTTCCAGGCCAGGTCGTCGGTCAGGGCCTCGGCGGTGCCCCCGTCGATACCGACACGGTAGATGTCCCCAAGCATGTGGAAAATCAGGTACTGACCGTCCGGGCTGATATCCACGTCCGACCAGGTGACCTCACGGGTGTCGATGCTGATTGTCTCCCACTCGCCCGGCGGTTCGGTCACCGACCAGTCGGCATAGGGATCGTCATTGCCGTTGTCTTCATCGGCTGTTAACGCAAGCGGAAACAGCAGAGCCGACAGCAACATCCAGATTAAGGGGTTTCGCATAGGGCTGGGTCCTTGGAAGGTTTCAGGTTTCAGGTTTAAGGTTTCAGGTGTCAGGGCGGGCACAAACCAGGCTTTCCCGAAACCTGAACCCTGAAACCTGAACCCTTGTCTTGTCAATCATTTTCAGTTCCCTGCCTGGCCGGTTCGTTGGCCACTCCGTGCGGGACGTGGCCGGTGGCAACCTCCCGACTGGCGATCGAGCAGTGAATGGTCTGGTCATCGAAAAAGATATCGGCGCCGAACGAACGCAGGTAGGGCGCTTTTTCACGTCCACCCAGGAACATGGCCTCGTCGATGCGAATACCCCAGGCCCTGAGCGTGAGGATGACCCGCTTGTGCGCCGGAGCCGATCGCGCCGTGATCAGGGCGGTCCGGATCGGGTTCTCTTCCATCGGGTAGGCCGACTGAATACGCTGAATGCCTTCCAGTACCGGCTTGAAAGGTCCGGCGGCGAGCGGGTTGGCTGCCGCCCGACGCTCGCTGTCGGAAAATGCTTCCAGGCCCTGCTCCTTGAAGATGCGTTCGGCCTCGTCGGAAAAGATCACCGCGTCACCGTCGAAAGCGATTCGCAGCTGGGTCGAACGATTCTCGCGTATGGCCGTCGGCAAAATGGTCGCCGCCGCGTACCCGGCCATCAGCACCCGGCGAACATCATCCTCGTTGGCCGACAGAAACAGCTGTGCACCGGCCGGTTCGATGTATTGCGAGGGACTTGCGCCATTGGTGAATACCGCCCGTTGCACATCCAGGCCGTAGTGCTCGATGGAGTTGAAGATCCGCAGCCCGGTATCGGCACTGTTGCGCGACATCAAAACGACCTCGACACCGGGATGATCCATACCGTCGTCGTTCAACGCCAGCAGTTTACGCACCAGCGAGAAGGCCACTCCCTTGCCGAGCACGTCGTTCTCGTGCTTGCGCTGGTAGGCCATGTAGCGCTCCAGCCCCTCCTGTTCGAAAACGCGATGGGATTCGTCGAGATCGAACAGCGCCCGTGACGAAATGCCGACGGTCAGCGGCCCAGGGTCGGAACCGGCCGGCTTTGTGACGGAATCAGTCATGCTTCGATTATAACCAAGGTCAGTGACCGGACACTTCAGGCATCCGGCTGACCGAACTGCTCGGCGATGATGCGTTCCTCGAGGGTGTGTTCGGGGTCGAACAGCAGGCGATGTGTTGTGCTTTTCTTCTGTCGCACCTCCACCCTTTGCACATTGCGAACTTCGTCGTAATCGGCCGTTGCGCTGACCGGACGGCGCTGGTGATTGAGGATTTCGAAATACACCTCCGCGGATGCCGGCAGAATAGCTCCCTGCCAGCGCCTGGGACGGAATGGGCTGATCGGCGTCAGAACGATGGCATCCGTACCCAGCGGAAGAATCGGTCCGTGCGCGGACAGGTTGTAGGCCGTGGACCCGGCTGCGGTGGCCACGAGCACACCGTCGGAAACCAGTCGGGCGACACGCTCACGACCGTTGACCAGGATACGGATGTGCGCTGCCTGGTTGGTCTGCCTGAGCAGTGCTACCTCGTTGATGGCCACAGCCCGCTGCTGATCGCCACTTTCCGTGGTAGCCACCATTTCCAGCGGATTGAGCGCCACTTCGCGGGCATTTGCGATGCGCTCGGGCAGAACGTCGGCCGAGAACCGATTCATCAGGAACCCGACCTCGCCCAGGCGCATTCCGAACACCGGCACGTCCCGGTCGACGTTTTCGTGCAAGGTGTGCAGCATGAAGCCGTCACCGCCGAGCACAACCAGCACCTCGGCTTCATCCAGCCCGACCTCGCCATAACGCCGCCGCAACTCAGCAGCCGCCTCGCGCGAGCCAGGATGCTCGCTCGCCAGGATGGCCATGGCGAGGCCCGGGGTCATCCGGAAGTCGAATGCATCAACTGTCCGAGACCGTTGATGGCCACCTGGAGAACAGCGAAATCCTGCGAACTTGAGGTGTTACGCATTTCCTCGAGCATCACCGCAACCCGCTCGGTTTCGTCTGCANGTCGTTCGAACCAGATTTCGACGGGATCGTCTTCTTCACCGGCTTCCTCCAATACCCGACGAGTCAGTTGACGGTGGTGCCGGTAAAGATCATCACGCAGATGCCCGCGTGCGTGGGCATGCCATTGCCGCTCAACCGGCAAGCTTTCGACCTGGTTGCGAAGCCACTTCAGACACAATCGGTCGAACAGCGCGAAGTAGATGCGCGCGACCTCCTCCACTTCCCGTTCCTGCATGCGCGCCTCATCGACGATATCGAGGGCCGAGTAGACAAAGCGCAACGTTGCAACTTCTTCGGCCAGCTTCTTGGGGAACCCGTCGGCCACCAGGGCATCGCGTCGTTCCTCAAGTGCCTCGCGTAAGTCTCCGGTCAGAAGACGTGGCAACACCTTGCGATACTCCCGGATGCCGGGGGCGAAGCGATCGACCCGGCTGGAAATATCAATACCGTAGCCGCCTGGCAGCGTGATCAGGCGGCGAGTGACCTGCCGCAAGAGGTTCCACATTTCCAACAGGGCTTCCACCTGGCGTGCTGCCGGAACCTTGTTGTCCAGCGCCTCGATCTTGCGCCAGAATTCGCGGGCGGTGAAAATTTCGCGCGCCACGGTGTAGGCCTTGGCCACGGTGGCGGAGCTGGCACCGGTATCTTCCTTCACTCGCATGGCAAACGGTGCGCTCATGCGGTTGACGATACTGTTGGTCACCCGGGTCGCGATGATCTCGCGCCACAGCCGATGTTCGGGCATCAGGCCGGCAAAGCGTTCGCGCAGCGGCGTCGGAAAGTAACCTTCCAGTTCACGGGACAGGTAGGGGTCTTCCGGGACGTCCGAGTCAAGCAGCTCCTGGTAGAGTCTGATCTTGGCATAGGACAACAGCAGCGACAGCTCCGGACGCGTCAAGCCCTGCCCGCGCGCCACTCGCTCACGCAGCTCCTCGTCATCGGGCAACTGCTCGAGATCACGATCGAGCACGCCCTGGCGTTCGAGCATGGCGATGAAGTGCGCCTCGGCCCCCAGCCGATCCCCGGTGAGGGCTTCCATCATGCTCAGCGCCTGGTTCTGCAGGTAATTGGATCGCAACACCAGGTCGCTGACCTCGCCGGTCATCTCATCGAGCAGAGTGTTGCGCTCGTCCAGCGTGATTTCCTCACGTTCGACAGCCAGGTTGAGCAGGATCTTGATGTTGACCTCATGGTCGGAGCAGTCCACACCGGCGGAGTTGTCGATGAAGTCGGTATTGATCGATCCGCCGTTCATGGCGTATTCGATTCGTCCGAGCTGGGTCAGTCCAAGATTACCGCCCTCGCCCACCACCCGACAGCGCAGTTCACCGCCGTTGACCCGTACCAGATTGTTGGCCAGGTCGCCGACGTCGGCGTGTGCCTCACCATGGCCCTTTACGTAAGTCCCGATGCCGCCATTCCAGAGCAGGTCCACCGGCGCCTTGAGTAATTCTCGAATGAGCTCATGCGGCGCCAGCGACTCCGCCTCGATACCGAGCCATTCGCGAACTTCGTCGGACAGCTCGATCGACTTGGCCTGGCGCGAAAAGACACCGCCACCTTTCGAGATCAGTTTCTCGTTGTAATCAGCCCAGCTCGAGCGAGGCCGCTCAAACAGCCGCTTGCGCTCCTTGTAGCTGGTCGCCGCGACCGGGTCGGGATCAAGGAAGATATGCATGTGGTTGAACGCGGCCTTGAGACGGATATGCTTCGACAGCAGCATGCCGTTGCCGAACACGTCGCCGCCCATGTCACCGATACCGACAACCGTGAAATCTTCCTTCTGCGTATCCAGCCCGAGTTCACGGAAATGACGCTTGACCGACTCCCAGGCACCTCGGGCAGTGATGCCCATCTTCTTGTGGTCGTAACCGTTGGACCCACCGGAGGCAAAGGCATCGCCAAGCCAGAACCCGTGCTCGGTGGAGATGGCGTTGGCAATGTCGGAGAAGGTCGCCGTCCCCTTGTCCGCGGCAACGACCAGGTAGGGGTCGTCGTCATCCTTTCGAACCACTCCATCGGGTGGCAAAACGTCATCCCCGTCCAGGTTGTCGGTGATATCCAGCATGCCGTTGATGAAAGACCGGTAACAATGCACAACCTCAGCCATGACTGCATCACGGTCCTCGCTCTCGGGCAGCTGCTTGGCCACAAAGCCGCCCTTGGCGCCGACAGGCACAATCATGGTGTTCTTGACGTTCTGTGCACGCAGCAGACCGAGCACCTCGGTTCGGAAGTCCTCGCGCCGGTCGGACCAGCGCAACCCTCCGCGAGCCACGGTACCGCCGCGCAGGTGGATGCCCTCCATGCGCGGTGAGTAAACCCAGATCTCCCGGAAAGGCCGCGGCTGGGGCAAATCGGGGACCCGCCCAGAGTCGAGCTTGAAGCTCAGGTACTCCGAGAACTCGCCACGCCGATTGACCTGGAACGCATTGGTTCTGAGCATGGCCCGGATCAAGTCGCAGAACCCCCGCAGGATACGGTCCTGGTCGGCCGAACTTACCGAGTTGAGCGCACGCAGAATGGCCTTGCGCAACGCCTCACCCTCAGTCTCGCCCGAATCACTCTCGCGAGCCTTGCACACATCCTCCAGAAACTCCTCTAGGACTTCGTCGTCGATACCAGCAGCCAGGTTCCGACACTGATCTTCCAGCGCTCGTCGGGCAGCCGACTTGTGCTTGCCGCTTTCTTCCACTCGCGAGGGATCGAACCGAGCCTCGAAATACTCCACGAGCAAGCGCGCGATCAGCGGCCAGGCCGCAAGCGTCTGCTCCATGTAGGTCTGGGAGAACGGCATTCCGGTCTGCAAGAGGTACTTGCAGCATGCCCGCAACACGTTGACTTGTCGCCAATCGAGTTGGGCCAGCATCACCATCCGGTTGAACCCGTCATTCTCGCAACGGCGCCTCCAGGTTTGCTCGAAAGCGTCCTGGAACTTGTCGCGAACACGATCAAGATCGATCTCCGCGTCACCCGACGGCAACATGTCGAAGTCCTGGATCCAGACGCTGTGGCCTTCGTTGACGCGCAAATCGTAGGGCCGTTCGGAGACGATTCGCATCCCCAGGTTCTCGAGCATGGGCAACACATCGCTAAGCGGCAACGGATCGCCATGCTTGAACAGCTTGAATCGCAGGATGCCGGTGTCGCGCTGACGTGGCTTGTAAAGGCTCATGCGCAGGTCGCCGAGATCCCGCAACCTGGCGATGTTGTCGACATCGAAACTCGCCACGTGTGGCGAAACGTCTTCCATGTAGGAGGCCGGGAAAGCACGCCCAAAGCGCCTTGCAAGCTCCAGCCCCCGATCCTCGCCATACTCGCGCACCAGGCAGTCGGTCAGTTCGTCATCCCAGGACCGAATGGCCTGCTTGATCTTCTGCTCTATCTTTTCGAGATCGTAGTCCACCGTTTCGCCGGCGCGTGGGCGAACGATCAGGTGCACGCGCGCGAGCTTGGACTCGCCGACTTGCACGGCGAAATCAAGCCGGGCCCCCTTGAGCGATCGCTTGATGATCTGCTGGATGCGTTCACGATTTTCCGTGTTGAAACGATCACGCGGGATGAACACCATGCACGAAAAGAATCGGCCAAAGCGCTCACGCCGAATGAACAGCCGGGTCTGGCTTCGCTCCTGCAGGTCGAGCACGCCGGACCCCAGCGCCAGGAGTTCCTCGCTGGAGGCCTGAAACAGCTCGTCGCGTGGCAATGTTTCCAGAATATGCAGTAGCGCCTTGCCAGCGTGGCTGTTACCGCGAAGACCGGAAATTTCGAGCACTTCCTGCACCTTGCGACGCACCAGCGGCGTATCTTGGCAACGACGAATATACGCACCCGAGGTAAACAGGCCGATCAGGCGTTTTTCACCCGACACGCGGCCCTTTTCGTCGAAGTGGAGCACCGAGATGTAGTCCATGTAACCAGGCCGGTGCACCGTTGAAGTGGCATTGGTCTTGGTGATGATGATCGGATCATCCGGAGAGGCCGTTTCACTGCCGCGGGCCAACTCCTCAAGCGGCCGTACCGGTGCATTGCGATGTTCGGAGTGCATGATGCCTAACCCGCTCTCGGGCACGGCTCGCAAGACCCGGCCGTCAGCACCATCCTCGATCACGTACTCGCGGTAACCCAGGAAAGTGAAATGGTCGTTGGCCAGCCACTCGAAAAAGTCCCGGGTTTCGGCCAGCGCACCCTCACTCATCTGCGAGTGAGTCTTTGGCAGTTCCGAGGCAATCTCGTGAGCACGCGCGAGCATTGGTTTCCAGTCGGCCACTGCCCGGCGCACGTCGCCCAGCGCCAGCCTGACGCGCTCCTCGATACGGGCCAGCGACTCGGGAAAGGTCTGTCGCTCGACCTGCAAGTGCATCAGTGACTCCGGATGGCCGGACTTGTCGTCATCCTCCGCCACCAGGTTCATCAGGTGACCACCCTGATCACGCTTGATGCGCATGACCGGGTGCACCACCAACTGAACCGAAACACCAAGATCCGACAGGGCCAGAACCACGGAATCGACAAGGAAAGGCATGTCGTCGTTGACGATCTCGATGATCGTGCGCGTCGAGGACCAGCCGTGCTGCTCTCGATCCGGGTTGTACACACGCAGATTCACCTCGCCGGAAACACGGCGACGTGCGAATTCCAGATACTCGCCAGCCATCACCGCAAGGTCGCCGACCTCCATCTCCTCGAGTTCGGCCAGCGGAACGCGCTGCAACATCCGTCGCGCGAACTCCGCCGTGAGACCATCTCTGCCGGCCGTCTCCTCGACCTGCTCGGCAATGCTTTCGAGCAACGCCAACTTGCGCTTCTGATTGTGACTCATCTCACCTGGCTCCCCTGCGACCCGGTGTGATCACCGGATCGGCTATGTCCGAACGATCAACTAACGCAGACCCGTCTCGTTGCGTGCAATAACCATGCGCTGGATCTCGCTGGTGCCCTCGTATATCTCCGTGATCTTGGCATCCCGGAAATAGCGCTCGACCGGCATCTCCTTGCTGTAGCCCATGCCACCGTGAATCTGGACGGCCTGGTGAGCGATCCACATTGCCGACTCGGAAGCAAACAGCTTGGCCATGGACCCCTCGGCGGTGAAACGTCCGCCGGTTTCGGCTGCCTGCATCTTTGCCCAGGCAGCCCTGAGCGTCAGCAAACGCGAGGCATCGAGTCGCGTTCTCATGTCGGCCAACTTGGCCTGAATCATCTGGAAACTGCCGATTTCCTTGCCGAACGCCTTGCGCTCACGAGCATATTCCACGCTGGCGTCAAAAGCCGCCTGGGCAATACCGACAGCTTGCGCGGCAATACCGATGCGACCGGCATCGAGTACACCCATCGCGATCTTGAAGCCCTGGCCTTCCTCGCCCAGGCGATCCTTGACCGGACACTTGTAGTCGGTCAGTTCGATCTCGCAGGTCGCAGATGCGCGGATACCGAGTTTGGGCTCGGTCTTGCCGCGGTGGTAGCCATCGCGCTCGGCATCGATCAGGAAGGCCGTCACACCGCGCGCACCGGCATCCGGATCAGTGACGGCAAACAGCACCAGGTAGCGCGCGACCGGGCCGGAGGTAATCCAGGACTTGCGCGCATTGATGACGTAATGGCTGCCATCGTCACTGAGCACCGCCCGGGACCTCATGTTGGCCGCATCCGAGCCCGACTGGGGTTCGGTCAGGGCATAGGCCCCGATCTCTTCGCCAGTAGCCACGGCGCGCACGTACTTCTGCTTCTGCTCTTCCGTGCCGTGCTTTAGAATTCCATTGCAAAACAGGGAGTTATTAACCGACATGATGGTGCCGTGAGCCGCATCTGCCGCCGAAACCTCCATCATGGCCAGGGCATATCCAATCGTGTCGAGACCGGCACCGCCGTAGGCCTCCGGGACCTCGATGCCCATCAGGCCGAGTTCACCCATGCGCTGGATGGTGGCCAGCGGAAACTCGCCGGAAGCATCGAATTCGGAGGCCACTGGGGCAATCTCGTCACGCGCGAAATCGCGCGCGGCAGCCTGAATCATCTGCTGCTCGTCGGTCAATTTGAAATCCATGAAACGCCTTCCTCGACTGTTTTTGTGGGGCTTGGCGGATTATACCGCCCGGGGCCCCGAAGATGGCGTCAGTGCCCGTGGCGCGTCCCTGCGGCTGGAAATTTCGCGAATCAGTTCACAAACCCGCAAATTCGACTTGACAGCGGCTCTGCGAGGTCTAGAATTAGAGTCTCCGGAGCGGGGTTCCCCCCTTCCCCATCCGGATCGCGGCCGAGGTTCCCCCCTTGCCTCGGCCGCACCTAAACATGAAGCGGCCGGAGTCCCGCACTCCGGCCGCTTTTTTTCCAGGGGATGCTGACAAGTGCCGCAAGCTCGTCTATAATTCGCGGCCTGTCGCAATCGACAGAAAAAAGACACACCGCACGGGTCAAACCCACACCTGCCCAGGTGGCGGAATTGGTAGACGCGCCAGCTTCAGGTGCTGGTATCCGAAAGGATGTGGGAGTTCGAGTCTCCCCCTGGGCACCATTGCTTCTCTCCCCTTCGCGAATCTCCTCAGTCCGGAAATGATTCCAATCACGGAGTGAGTACGGCTTCGCGCAAGGCGCGAAGAAGTGCTCACGGAGTTCGTGCCCAGCTCGAGTCTCCCCCTGGGNACCATTGCTTCTCTCCCCTTCGCGAATCTCCTCAGTCCGNAAATGATTCCAATCACGGAGTNAGTACGGCTTCGCCAAAGGCGCGAAGAAGTGCTCACGGAGTTCGTGCCCAGCTCGAGTCTCCCCCTGGGAACCACTTAACTCCCCCAAAACTGGCTCTTCACTGATTCGTGTGGGTAGCGTCATTTCATGACCGCATTCGGATACAGGTCGAGGCCACCCAGGTGGAAGTAGATTGCCGCTCTGAATCGGTCCCGGTTGCGGAAACCTCTTGCGTCTCGCTTGAGCTTCTGGATCATTGTGTTGAACCCTTCAGCTTGAGCATTGGTGGCCCCGGTCACCACGGCGGTGACGATGCCGTCGAGGTGCTTTTTAACCATTCGGGCCACCTTCTTGATCGGCTCCAGGCGCGAACGGATCGCCCAGCTGTACCATTCCTGCCAGCCACGCCTTGCCCAGCCGCGAGATTTGTAGTCCCAAAGGCACATCGCATGGGTTTTGATCGCCCAGGCTCGTGCCGTCTTCAAATTGGCCGACTTCAGGCCGGTGGAGTGTTCCCACGCCTTGTCGGTCATGCGGTCGGGATGCTGCAACCAAAGGTACCGAGTCTTGGTCAGCGGCGACTCACCCAGCGCGGCTTGCAGCGCCTTGTGCTCAGCCCGGCGCACTCGGTCGACGGCGTCGCCCAGATGCTTGGCGACATGAAACTTGTCGAATGCGATTTTGGTCCAGGCATCCGGAACGTGGGCTGCCGTCGAGCGAATATAGGCCGGCCACATGTCCATCGCCACCGTCTTGAGCCCGGCCAGCATCTCTGCAGGCTGGGCACCGTACCAAGTGTCGAGAACCTCCCGACCACGGCCATCGGCCACGTGCAGGACTCGATCACCCGCACTGATCACCGTCACGTACTCATGGCGGCGCTGAAACGAGGTCTCGTCGATCCCAATCGCCTCCGGAAAAGCCTGCTCACGCCGGGCCAGTCCGCGACGAACCGCTCGTTCCTGAACGCCGGCGACTGCCGACCAGCCCAGGTCAAGGCGCTTCGCCACTTCAGATATCGTCGCCACCTTGAGCCAGTCAATCACCAGTGCCTCAAACAATGCCGTCAGGCGACTGTTCCCTTCGGCCCACGGGACCGGCACCTGATGAACACCGTGTTCCGGGCACTTCACTCGCGGCACTTCGGCGACCAGCCAGGTCTTGTACTGGCAAGTATCCAGATGGCGCCACTTGCGCGTTCGCGTGTCGTAGCCGGGACAACTGGTGCTGCACTCTGGACAGGCCAGAGCTTCCCCGGAGTGAAGGATATGGACGGTCACACCGGTGCCGGGCAGGTCGACTTCCACATCGGCAACCTCCCAAGGGGCCTGAATGCCGAGGATCTGCCGGTAAAGCTCGCGGTCGTGCATGAATCTGGACTGGAATCGGGGCCAGCCGGTAGCCTATCCGAACTGCTCAACCCACACAAAACCGGGAAGAGCCGAAAAATGATCCGTCCCCGGCACGATTGACCAACAAACGGGCCAATCACACCAGATCTTGGCACCGGGCTGAAGGGCAATGACAAGCAAAAATGGCCCGCCATTGCTGCATGAACTGGCTGAGCGCCGATTTCAGCCTGGGCAAATGATCCATGCCCGGAGCATCCATGTCGCGCAGATGACGAAGCCCCGGCCTACCCCGTCACTACACACTTACTAATGCGGTCACTAATCAGCAGACACACAGCTTGCCTCTCAGCGTTCGTGGCAAGGCGTCGGTGTGCAGGTGTAGTGGGTCTACATCAAGCACCGACAACACGCGCAA
>SL_3KL_010_SEDDRAFT_10002031_pt1 | contig 18552 bp, 18 predicted proteins | sample SodLakKL_010_SED_2_FD_10381 | JGI IMG/M metagenome (IMG submission 10381) | reverse complement strand
GGTATAGCCCTGCTCGCCAACGGCGCGCAGCAGTTCGGCCTTCAGGCCGAGGGTATCGAAAGACATGGTTTTTCCTTGTTGACCAAGGCTTGGTGTGCAGGTCGCTGATGCGCGACGCGCGAGACAAATCGGGGAAAGGCCTTGGAAAACATTCAATCCGCGAGAGGGCGCTGCATGTGTATCGACCGGTAGGGCCGATCCAGCGCGTGGCGGAGAATAGCACAAATAAAGCACTGGTATCGGCGCGGCGGCAAGGCTTTTCAGCACTGCCGGGTTTGCTAAGCTGCTGACCTGAAGATTACCGTTCCCTCGGCCAAGTGCAGGATATTGCCAGTGCCCAGGGTCAATGCTCCTGCCCGGGAGGTCGGTCATGTCTAAAACCCTGTTGCTCACCCTGCTGCTGTTTTCAGTCCAGATCGGACTGATCCTGCGTGCCCTGTTGCGCCCGCATCGCGATCCGGCTGCGCGCATGGCCTGGGTGTTGGTGATTGCCGTGCTGCCACTGTTCGGCATGCTGGCGTATCTGTTGTTCGGGGAGGTCAATCTGGGCCGGCGGCGTATCGCTCGCATGCACGCCACCCTGGCGCGGCTGCCTGTGCTTTCCGAGACTACCGGCATGGCTGGCGCCATCAGTGGCGCGGCCGAGGCCATCCCCGATGCGCGCCGGCCGCTGTTTCAGCTCGGCGCCTCCATCAGCGGCTTGGACCCGGTGGCCGGCAACCAGGCGCGGCTGCTGCCCGATTCGGACGCGACCATCGTGGCGATGGTTGATGACATCGACAACGCTCGCGACCATGTCCACCTGCTGTTCTATATCTGGCTGCCGGACGACAACGGCAGCCGGATTGCCGCAGCCCCGCGACGCGCTGCCGCGCGCGGTGTGCTTTGTCGGGTGCTGGTGGATGATCTGGGTTCGCGGCTGCTGCCGCGTTCCCCGCTGTGGGCTGACATGAAGGCGGCGGGCGCGCGGCTGGTGCGCGCGTTACCAATCGGCAATCCGCTGCTGCGTCCGATGCGCGGACGCATTGATCTGCGCAATCATCGCAAGATCGTCGTCATCGACGACCGCATCACCTATTGCGGCAGCCAGAACTGCGCGGACCCGGCGTTTCGCATCAAGGCGCGGTTTGCCCCCTGGGTGGATCTGATGCTTCGCTTGGAGGGACCGATCGCGCGCCAGAATCAGGCCCTGTTCGTCGCCGATTGGATGGCGCAGACCGACGAGGATCTCGGTGCGCTGTTGAGCGCACCCTTGTCCCCGCTACCGGCAGCGGAGACCGCGCTGCCGGCCCAAGTCATTGGCACGGGCCCGACCTCGCGCTATGCAGCGATGCCGGAAATGTTTCAGACCTTGATGTACGCAGCCCGCCATGAACTGGTGATCAGCACCCCGTACTACGTGCCCAACGAGTCGATGCAGGCCGCCCTGTGCGCGGCGGCCCGGCGCGGATGCGCAACCCATCTGATCCTGCCGGCGCGCAACGACAGCCCCCTGGTCGCGGCCGCCAGCCGCGCCTGCTACGCCGATTTGCTCGCTGCCGGGATCCGGATTCATGAGTACCAGGGTGGTTTGCTACACAGCAAGTCGTTGACGCTTGATAGCGAGCTGGCCTTGATCGGGTCTGCCAACCTGGACCGGCGCAGCTTCGATCTGAATTACGAGAACAACATTCTGTTCTACGATCCCGCTCTCACGGCGGAGATTCGCGCACGTCAGGCCAGCTATATGGCCGCGGCGCGCCCGGTGACTGCGGAGATGGTGGCGGCATGGCCGCTTCGCCGCCGGCTGTGGAACAACACAGTGGCGATTCTGGGGCCGCTGCTGTGAGCGCCTGCGCCGGCGGCCTGAAGCAAAAAATGACGGCCCGCACGCAGGCGGGCCGTCGTGCAGAGGCACCCGGTCAAGACCGAGCGCAGCACGCAGCCTAGTTGTTGCAGCCTGGCAGGTGCGGGTGGATGATGCACTTGACGTGGGGTGGCCTACCTGGTCCTTGTCCACCATTCGGCGGTGAATCCATCTCGAAATGAATGAGCACCTCGTCCTCGCCCGCACTGGCGTGAAAATGCCAACCGAGAACGAATCGTCCACCCGTTTCGAGTCGGCCATGCGCGTTGAAAGTCAGCGCCGGATCGGGAGCGGTTTCGTTGGGATAGAGGGCCTCCTCAAACCACCATGCGGCACCACGGATCAGCGATGGCAATGCCTCGATTTCGTCAATGAACACCATGCCCGAATCGAACAATGCTTCGAGTTCCGGCCAGGAAACAAACCAGACGGGAAGATCCGGTACGGCGTTTCGCGAGCGGACGTAGACCGGGGAAAGATCCTCGCCAGGCCCGTTCAGCCAATGCTCAAAGCCCTCGATCAGCAAGCGGCAGCCAAAGGCGCCGGGTCCCTCTGGCCCGGGGACGTGAAAGAACTGACCCAGATCGAAATCGGTCGGCACGCAGTCCGGGTCGCGGTAAAAGACGATTGCGGCCCATTCCTCGTTGTTGGGAACGTTGAATCCCTCGATCAGCAATTCAAGCCGGGCATAGGCGGGTATACCGGGCGATTCCAATGGAAAGTCCAGCTTCAGGGAAGGACTGTCTGCTTGCGCCTGGACCGGGGCCGTTGCGACAAGGAGCACAAGAAAAGCAACTGAGAGTATTGCCCAAGGAACGGTTCCCGGCTTACGCCGGATTGCTGTTTGATGGTGTGTATTCATCTGCATTCTCCAGTGTGTTGATGAACGACAGTGGCTCCGCTGTGTGGGTGGCAATTCGGAACCGCCGGGACTATTCTGTTTACCAATGACGACTCGCGTCTTCAGCAAAACTTCAGCGGAATCTCAAGCCACCTCGGGACAGGAGATGAGCGAACGGGTGCAGTTCGGCGATTTTGTGCTCGAGCCGTCATTCCAGCGCTTGACCTGCAACGGCTCGGTGATCCCGCTAAAGCCCAAGGCATACGACCTGCTGTGCCTTTTGTTGTCGAACCGCGAGCGGGTTGTTGGAAAGGAAGAAATCCTTGACTGGCTGTGGCCAAGACAGGAGATCGTCGAGTCCAACCTGTCGCAAGCGATTTATGAACTGCGCCGGTCGCTCGGAGATGACGCTCAGAACCCGAAGTGGATCGAGACCGTTCGCCGACGCGGATTTCGTTTCATTGGCGAGTTGCAACCGCCGGCTGAAGCCGATCCCGGATCGGCAATCTGTTCGCTCGCCATCCTGCCGTTCCTTTCGCTGGACTCCGACCAGGATCATTCGCACTGGAGCCTTGGCATCGCCGATGTGCTGACCACGGCCTTGTCCTTTTCCGATCGACTGGTGGTGCGTCCGCTCAGCGCGGTCCTGCGCTACTCAGCTCAACCCTCGGACGCCCTGGCGGTTGCTCGGGAACTCGGTGTCGACTTTCTGATGGAGGGCAGTTTTCAGGAAGGACCCGCAGGCCTTCGAATCAACGCACGTCTGTTGACCAAAACCGATGGCACCTGTCTGGAAGCCTGGCGACTCATCGTGAACGGAAATGATCCTTTCGAGATCGAGGATGAGATTTGCAGGTTGATCGCGCCCACGGTGGCGGTCCGACTTACGGGGTCGAAAACTTCGAATCCGCGTGTCCGGCACACCGAAGATCCCGAGGTCTATATCGCCAGCATCAAGGGTCGCCATTGCTGGCACAAGTGGACCATCGATGCATGGATGGAGGCCGTGCGCCACTTTCAGCATGCTTTGCGTCTGCAACCGGATCATTCGCCGTCCCTGGCCGGGCTGGCGGCGGCCTGGTCAACACTGGGGATCTTCGGCGCGTGTCCGCCTCGTGAGGCGTTTTCCACTGCACGGGAGGCGGCCGCGAAGGCTGTGACGCTGGCTCCGAATGATCCACAGGGCCACGAAATCATGGGCGCGATTCAACTTTTTCACGACTGGGATCTGATTGCTGCGGCCAAGAGCCTTGATCGCGCCATCGAACTCGCACCCGACCGTTGCAATGCACGGCATCTGCGCGCTCTAACTCTTGCCCACGGCGGGAGTGATTCGCCGGCCCTGGCCGAGATCAAACGGGCGATGCACTGCGATCCGCAGTCGCTTATTACGCACACCGATCTCGGGTTTATCCATTTTTTCGGGAGGCGTTACCAGGCGGCCGAGAGGGTTTTCCGCGAGGTGCTCAAGCGCGACTCATGCTTTGCCCATGCCCGGAGAGGGCTTGCGGAGACCCTGGCCGAACAGGGCGAAATGCATGCGGCAATCGAGCAAATGGAAAACGCGCTTTCGGATTTCGGTCTGGATCATGCAGGTTCAGGTGAAATGGCGTTTCTGCTCGGGCGCGCCGCAAGAACCGGTGACGCCAGCCGCATTATCGACGGGCTGGAGAAGAAATGCCGACAGGACTATGTCGATCCTTTTCAGCTCGTTCTTGCCTACTTGGGCGTGGGTGATCTGGACGGGTTTTTCAGGTGGCTGGACATCGCGCTCAGTAACCGTAGCCGTGATCTGATGATGCTAAACGTCCATCCAGCACTGGATCCGGTGCGAAGGGAAACGCGATTTGTCGACTTTCTGAAACGGGCCGGGTTGAATTGGCGGCTCGGCCGGGCCGACCCCAAAAAATCCGAACCACACGCGGCATTCTGACATTAAAGGTGCGCAGTGGGCTGTAGGCGGCGCGTCGCTGAGCCGGATCAACGTGCAGTGCACTAAAACACGAAACGCTCCCCAACCTGCACTGCCCGACGGTATGGTACCGCCGCACTTTCTGGATCGTCTCCTCAGGAAAAAAGACGGCCCGCGCAGAGGCGGGCCGTCCTGCAGAGGCGCTCGGTCAGGACCGAGCGCAGCACACAGCCTAGTTGTTGCAGCCAGGCAAGTAGGGGTGGATGATGCACTTGACCGGACGTGGACGCCCGGGGCGCGGCGGTCCGCTGTGCGGGAGATCGGCTTCCAGTTCAAAGATGTCTTCCAGGAGGGTCGAGGTGGACGGGTCGAATGGATCGGGCACGTCGGCCTTGTGGAACCAGAAGAAGCTGAATCGCCCGCCGGTGTCGAGGCGGCCGCTGGCCGTCATCCGCAGTGTGGCTTCCGGGTTGGTTCCGAAAGGCCTCAACTGCTCCTCCATGTGCCAGGCTCGGCCGCTGACCCGCGAGGGCAGGGCCTCGATCTCATCGATAAACACGAAGCCGCGGTCGAGCAGCGCCATAAGTTCCGGCGTGGCCACGAACCAGACCGGGAGATCCAGCGTGCTATTGCGCGTGAAGATGTAGTCGGGCGGGGTGAACATGTCCAGCGAGGTGAAGCGGAGGTCGAAGCCTTCGTGCAGTGGCTTGCAGCCGATGGCACCCAGGCCGTCCGGCCCCGGCAGGTGAAAGCCTTCGGCGAGGTTGAAGTCCAGAGGGATGCAGTCCTGGTCGCGGAAGAACACGATGACCGACCACTCGTCGTTGGAAGGCATGACCCAGAAATCTCCGGCCTGAGACAGGCGAACGTAGTAGGGAAGTCCCGGTGATTCAACCGGTACGTCCAAACGTGCCAGCGCCAGATGCGGCAGCGGCGGCATTTCCTGCGCCAGCGCGTTTCCGGTCATCAGCACGGAGGCGGCCAGCGCCCCGAAAAGTGTGCGAGCAATGATGCTTTTCATGGTGGTACTCCGTATATAGTCTGTGTGCGGTTCAGGTGCGGCGTCGCCGTGACGCCTGGACATAGGCTGCTTGCGAGGTGGGGTCGAAGTCCTCATGGAATCATCAGCGAACGATCAGCGAGGCATCAGTGCGGCCGGGGAAGGCCCGCTGTCGTTCGGTGATTTCGTCCTCGATCGCGACCTGAAGCGCCTGCAGCGGGCCGGCGAGCCGGTTCCGCTCAAGCCCAAGGTCTACGACCTCTTGTGCCTGTTGATCGAGCACCGCGAACGCGTGTTGTCGCGCGCCGAGATCATGGATGCGCTGTGGCCGCGCCAGGACATCGAGGACTCCAGCCTGACCCAGGCCGTTTACGAGCTGCGGCGGGCGCTGGATGATCCGGCGCTGATCGAGAGCCTGCCCCGGCGGGGGTATCGCTTCACCGGCGAGGTCGCCATCGCTCCTGCGGGGTCGGCCGACGCTGTGCCGCCTCACGGCAGCCAGCCTGAAACGGCGTTGCCTCTGCCGTCGTCCCGGCGTCACCTGGCGCTGCCGCTGGCCATACTGGGGCTGGCAATGCTCGTGCTGGTGACCTGGCTCGGGCCGCTGAACGACCGCACCCAGCCGGAAGCCGCGCCGACTTTCAGCTTCAGCCCGACCCGGATCGCCGTACTGCCGTTTACGGACTTCAGCCCGGACGGCGACCAGCAGTTTCTGGGTGACGGCCTGGCCGATACCTTGCTGCGGGTGTTCGCCGGGGTCGAGGAGTTGAGCGTGATCGCGCGCGGCTCGGCCTTTGCCTATCGCGGGCGGGACATCGCCACGGTGGCGCGGGATCTGGAGGTCGGCTCGGTGCTGGAGGGCAGCGTGCAGCGCAGCGGCGATCAACTGCGCATCGCCGTGCAGCTAGTGAATACCGCGGACCAGCGCCAGATCTGGTCGCAGACCTTCGACCGCGACTCCGGCGACATCTTCGCCACCCAGGACGAGATTGCCAACCAGGTGCTGGAGGCGCTGTTGGGGGCCAAAATACTGGGTGTTGCGCAACGGTCCTTCGCTCGCACCACGCCCGAGGCTCACGACCTTTATCTGCAGGGCCGGGAGCTGTGGCAGCAGCGCCAGCCCGCTAGCATTCGGCGCGCGATCGAACTGCTCACCCGTGCGGTCGAGTTGGATCCGGATTTCATCGAGGCGCGTGCAGAACTGGCCACTGCACTCTATTTCTTGCCCGACCTGACTCGGCTCCAGAGCATCGCAGCGATCGAGCCGCAGCTTGAGGCTGTCTTTGCCGTCGCACCGGACGAGCCTCAGGCCCTGGCAATACATGGCATGCTGCTGTTGAACGAGGGACAGGTCGGTGAGGGCCGGGCGGCGCTGCGGCGAGCCCTGGCCGAACGCCCAAACGACGTCAACTTTCTCGGCTGGCTGGCCGGCAGTTACGAGGCTTCAGGCTTGATCGGTACTGCCGCGCGCTACAACCGGCGTGCCTTCGAACTCGACCCGATGAACCTGTTCGCCCGCACCCGCCTGCTCAGCGTGCTACTGGCCGAGCAGTCGCCCGAGGCCCTGGTGCTGGCGCGCCAGAACGTGCGCCTGTTTCCGGAGGCGCCGATGGCCTGGAGCTGGCTGGTGTCGTCTCTGCGCACCAGCGGCGACGATATCGGCGCGGTGCTGGCTGCCGTCGACGCCATGGATCACGTGGCTGATCCCAGCTTCTTCATCTTCCAGATTGCCTACGTGTTCAATGTCCTCGGCGATTTCGATCTGGCCGACCGCTGGCGGGCGCTGATTCCCGACTACCGGCCGCCCCTGCAGCAGGAATTCTTCTGGATGACCGCGCGCGACGACCGTCAGGGCACGCTGGATTACGTCAATGAGTTGATGAGCCAGCATGGGCGAGTGCCTGTGGTGCTGATCTGGTACGCACGAGCGCTGATCGGGATCGAGGTGTACATGGAAGCGCGAGATGTGCTGAGCGGCTTGATGGAGGGAGTGCCGGATTGGAGCGACCCGGAGAACCTCAACTGGGCCCAGGTGGAAATTCCCATCCTGCTCGCTGCCATGCATCAGCGACTTGGCGACATTGAGCGCGCTGAAGAACTGGAACTCAAGGTCGAGCGCATTCTGGAATTCATCACGGACGACTGGCCGACCGGAGCGCTGGATCAGTATTTCTTTCTGGATTTCGCGCGCGAACGTTACGAACAGGCGGCCTCGCGTGAGATGTCCTTCGCCTGGCGTCCGCGCGAACTACTGCTCCTGGTTCGGCATATCCCGATCTGGTTCGAATACGCAGAGAACTCGGCCGGCCGGGCGCATATCGCCGAGTTGGAGCGTCAGGAGGCGCTGGATCTGGAGCGCCTGCGCGCGCTGGACATTCCCTGGCTGCTGGAGCCCGAAACCTGGCCAGGCCGTCGGCAGGGCGGTGCTGCTGCGTCCACCCCGTCTCTCTAGTTCGAAGCCGCGAAAGCCTGAATGCCCTCCGAGAAACCCTGGTCGGAACCCCGCGCCCTGTGGACCGCCCTGGCCGGCGGCGCCCTGATCTGGGTCGGCATTGGACTGATCAGCGGCCGCGCCGAGGCCTGGGATTCGCCCCTGTACTGGCAAGTTGGCTATCCGCTGTCGCTGCTGCTGGCCGGCTGGCTCGGCTACCGCTGTCCGATCCGCACCTGGCGCTGGGGCCTGGCCGTTCTGCTGGTGCAGCCGATGGTCATGGTGTTGACCAGCGGCAGTGGCTTCGGCCTGTTGCCGCTGGGTTTGATCCTGTTTGCCGTGCTGGCGCTGCCCGCGGTGGTCGTGGCCCGTTTGGGCGGCTCGGTGAGCCGCCGGCCAGAATAGAATCGGTGTTGGTAACTCGGTTTGCGAAAGCGGAAGTGCGCTGCTTCGGCAACCGCAGTGACTGAGTATGAGCGCTTCCGACCGGGACGGTTCGGCAATTGTGCGGCAAACCCCACCCGTTGACCCAGCCCCGGCTATCCGGCAAACTCCCCAACGAGGGCGTTTGAATTTCCGATCCCCCGAGATCTTCTATTCCGAATCGGAGCGGCTGAGCCAGCGGCCTGCGCAGGTCGCGCTGTTTGCCAGCCTGCGTGAGCGAGCCGAACGCGACAACAGGCGCTTGGCCTGCAAGGCCCACATGCCGGCAGAATTCCGGCGCCCACGGTCGGAAGTGGACGGCCGGCTCGCCGGCGGGGCCAGTTGCCGAAAAGGGATTGCGGATGTCCGCTTTGCGACCCTCGAACACAAAAGGGAGATAACCGTGTCTGAACTTGTTCGTCTGCTCAAGGACTTGGGGCAGGATGCCGAACTGGCCGACAAATGGGAGGGAGACCCGGATAGCGTGCTGAAGGACTACAATCTGGATGCTGNCATGATCAAGGCGCTTAGGGCTGGAGATGTCGATGCGGTAAAGAAGGCCTCCGGCATGGAAAATCTCTACCTGACCAACGTCACCGTAAAGGCCTACTGAAACCATCCAATGTTGACTCGAATCGGCGCTTTGCTGCTCGCACTGAGCATGATTGCGCCGGCTCTCGCGCAAGGCCCGATTGGGTCCGATGAGATCGACCGGCTGCTCGCTCAGGCAACCCTGATGAATGCCACCCGGCCTGCAAGCGAGGTGCTGGCCTTCATCGACAGCATCGAAGACCAGATGGCTTCAGCAACGCCGCGGCAGCAGGCTGCGCTGGAATTGATCCGGGCCAGGGGTTTCGTGCTGCAGGCTCAGCACGACCAGGCATTCGAAATTCTGGATCAGCTGCTCGGCGGGCGCCTGGATTCCGACCAACGCCTGCGCGCCCTTAAGCTTGCGGCCAATCTCGCACTGGCACTGGATGAGTTCGCGGCTGGCTTCGAATACCTTNATGAAGCCTTGGTGCTNCAGGAAGAGGTTGATGATCCGGGTCTCAAGAGCGGGGTTTTCGGCCAGGCGGCCTACTGGCATTCGCAGTTGGGTGATCAAGCCAAAGGTCTTGAATACGCGGGGCGCACGCTCCAGTTGGCCCGCGACTCCGGCGATTTGCGCGAAGTTTGCGTGGCCATGGAGAAGCTGGGCCAGGCCGAGGAGATGGCTGGTCTGACAGCGGCCGCAATCCAGACCTATCAGGCTGGGCTGCAGGCCTGCGAAAACGCCGGTGACCCGGTCTTTGTTGGCGTTATGCACGCCCTGACCGGGCGGCTGCTGATGCGTTCCGGGGGCGCCGACGAAGCTGAAACCTGGATGCAACAGGCCCTCGACAAACTCATCGAGGCCGGCTTTGAGGATGGTGTGACCGACACCCTGACCAACTACGCCGAGCTCAAGTTCGGACAGCGGCGCTTCGATGAGGCCGAAGTCTTGCTGCATCAGGTCCTGGCGCGCACCTCGAACGGCGAGCGCCCAAAAAACCGGGCCGAGGTGTATCGGATGCTCGCCGAAATCCATCGCCAGCGCGGTGACTATCGCGTGGCCTGGGAAAACCTGGATCATCATCTGCGCACTCGCGAGCGTGTTCTGGACGCCGAGCGCCTGCGCCTGATCGCATTCCAGGAGGTACAGTTCGACGTGCGCACGCGCGAGCAGGAACTCAGCTTGTTGCGAGAACAGGCTCGCGTCGCGGCGCTGCAGGAGCAGGCCAGCACGCAGCGCCGGATGCTGCGCCAGTTGGTCTATGCGCTAGGGGTCAGCTTGTTGCTGTTGCTGCTGCTGATTGTGCTGCGCGGGATTCGCGAGCGTCGCCAGCTGCGCCACCTTTCGGCCCATGACGGATTGACCCGCCTGCTCAACTACACACATTTCTTCGCCGCCTGCGTGGCCCCGTTGCAAGAGGCTCATCTTCAGCGTAGCCCGCTGACCCTGGTCCTGGCGGACGTCGATCATTTCAAGCGCTTCAACGACCGCCATGGCCACCAGGCCGGCGACGGCGCGCTGCGCGAGGCGGCCCGCTGCTTTCGCGAGGCGCTGGCCTCGCACGGTCCGGTCGGGCGCATCGGGGGCGAGGAGTTCGCGGCCTGCCTGCCCGGGATTACCAGCAAGCAGGTGGTCGAGCTGATCGAGCCGTTGCGCGGCGCCCTGCAGGCTTGTGACTTCGGCGAGATCGAGGAGCGGATCAGTATGAGCTTCGGCATCGCCGTGGCGCTGCCGGGTGAGGACATCGACAGTCTCACGGCGCGAAGCGACGCGGCACTTTACGAGGCCAAGCGCAAGGGCCGCGACTGCATCGTCGTGGCCGAAGCCGAGCCCTCCCCGGCAGCGCCGGCGTGAGTCCTGCGGGTCAGCTCGTCGTCGTTGGCTGTGGTATCCAGTTAGGCCGTCACATCAGCAGCCGGGCGCTGTCCGAGATTCAGCGCGCAGACCAAGTCTTCATCCTCGCCGATGACTTCGCCCAAGCCTGGCTCAAGGCACTACGTCCGGACCTCATCAGTCTCTCGTCGCTGTACGCCCGGGATCGCGACCGACGCGAGACCTACAGCGACATGGAATCCGCCTTGCTGACGGCAGTGCGCTCCTGCCGCCGGGTATGTGCCGTGTTCTACGGCCACCCGGGCGTTTTCGCCCAGGTGCCGCACGCGGCCATTCGTCAGGCGCGGGCCGAGGGCTTTGCCGCGCGTATGGAACCGGGCATCTCGACCGAGGCCTGCCTGTATGCCGATCTTGGCATCGACCCCGCTGATGCCGGCGTGCAGTCCTGCGAGACAACCCGTTTCCTGATCAGTGACTGGCCGCCCAACCCGGCGGCGCTGCTGATCCTGTGGCAGGTTGCGCTGGCCGGAAAGCTCGACTGCATCGGCTTCGATCCCGAGCCTGAGCGTCTGCGCGTTCTGGTCGACAAACTCCGGCGCTGGTATCCGGCGGATTGCCCGGTCATCCTGTACGAAGCCGCCCAGCTGCCGATCGAGCGCTTCCGCGCCGAGCGGCTGACTCTGAGCGACCTGCCCGAGGCGCGCTACAAGGAGTACACCACGCTGGTGATTCCTGCGGTTGAGTCGCTGGCTGCCGACGACAAAGTGCTGGCCCGCCTGCGAAAGATTCGATCGCGGGCGCAAAACCCTGTCTGAATGGCGGGCTGGTCCGGCGCACTGGAACAACCGCGCCTCGCCCAGTTGATCCCGTCACGCAGCGTTCCAGCAGCTGTGGGTGGTGAAGCAAATTCATGCCGCTGGTGTCCGGCTGGATGCGCTGATGTCGGAGGGAATCGGCAGCTGGGCAGCTGGGGGCGGATCGCGTTGGCGCTCATCAAGTCGATGTCAAGGATCTGCTGAGATTGTGGGGGTCCGGATCTTTCCAGACCGACCCCGAGAACCCCAACAGGGCGCAGGGCTGGGCTCGATCAGCGGCCGGTCACGATAATCATTGATGTGATTCGGGCCGGTCAGCGAATTCCCTTCGACTGCCCGCCGTCCACGACCAGGGATGCGCCGTTGACCCAGCCTGCGCGCGGAGAGACCAGCCATACGGCCGCGTCGGCGATTTCCTTGGGCGTGCCCAGCCGTCCTGCCGGGATGCTCCGGCGCGCCATTTCGTAGATGTCGGGCTGATGCTCGCGCATCATTTCCCAGCCGCCGCCCGGAAACTCGGTTGAGCCGGGCAGCAGGGCATTGGTGCGAATGCCGTTCGCGCCTTCGACCACCGCCAGCTTCTTGGCGAAGGCATTGAGCGCGGCCTTGGCCGCGGTGTAGCCGTAGTCGGGCATGGGCCAGGCTTCGATCCCCGAGATCGACGAGACGAACAGGATGCAGCCTGCGCCTTCGGTGCGCATCGTCGGTAACACGGCTTCCACCAGCCGGACCGCACCCATCACATCCACGTTCAGGCTCGCGTCCCAACTGGCCCGGTCTCCCGTCACGGCCAAAGCTGAGGCGTTGCTGATCAGGATGTCGATGCGGCCAAAGCGTTCGCGGGCCTGTTCGGCCAGCGCTGACACGCTCGCGTCATCGCCGACATCCGCTGGCACGGCCAGCACCTCGGCGCCCGTTGCCTCCAGCGCGCGTTTGGCCTCCTCCAGTGCTTCGGCACCGCGCGCCGCGATCACCAGCCGGGCACCCTCGGCAGCCAGTCCTTCGGCGATGGCCCGCCCGATACCGCGGCTGGCGCCGGTGACCAGTGCGACCTTACCGGTGAGTTCAAGATCCATGTTTATGCATCCTCATGCTTCATCAAACCTGTTTCGTATCCAGAATGGTTGGCTTTGCCCGGGTGCTCACTCGCATGTGAAGGCCCCGGCACCGCTCGTCATCGCAATTGGCCGGTACTGCGGCGGGTAGCCATGCTCGCGCCAGTACGTCGGCAAGGCCGGGCAGGATCATCGCAGCGCCTCGATCCGATCAGTCAGCGCCTGCGCCCGGCCAAGATCGAACCCGGCCAGTTCCACCGCCATGATCTGGGTATCGACCCAGTAGCGCAAGGCGTCGATGATTGCTCGGTCTGCCGCGAGATCTTCGAGAATCGCCTTTATGCCCGAAACGTCGTCTGGCGGCGAGCATTCGTTAAAGATCTGAACCCCGGCGGCTTGTTCGAAGCAGGCCTGCCAGTAATAGCGCAGGATGTCGGATCGCATTCGCCCGCGCACCCATTCACGATAGTCCGGGAGCAGGTGATACGGACCCAGCCCTCCCCGGCGAGCCGCCACCAGAACGTAGTAATCCGCCAGGGCACTGCGCAGTTCCGGGTCGGGAATCAGCCTCAGCTCACCGGCGCTGCGTAATTCGGAGTAGGTCGAATCGACAAAGACAAACTGCCAGGCCTGGCTTGCATGGAGAAAGGATCTCAGGATTTCCCACTCCGATACGCCCTCAACCTTGCCGGTTTCGGCGTACCGGATCGCAACGTGGCCGTGCTCTGCGACTTGCTCCCAGAATTCCCGATGACGCTGCAGCGCGGCAAGATCGACCATCAGGTCAGCATGAATTCGTGACAGATACTCTTGCGAGCGAACACGCTCTGCACGCTCCGCGTTCCATTGGGTGATCTGAAACGCCAACAGAACACCGACCAACACGATCAGGAAATCGACCCCGACGGCGAACCAGTTTTGGGCCTTCACGTGTTCCATAACTCTACGCAGCAGCATCACGTATCCCCCTTCATGAGCCTTGGCCACGATGCCCGGGCGCTCAGTCGCATGTGAAGTCCTCGCTGCCGCCCGTCATGACAATCGGTCGGCACTGTGGCGGGAAGCCATGTGCGCGCCAGTACTCCGGCAAACGCGCCCGGATCATCGCCTCGCGGCGATGGGGCGAGTCGGCCATGCCCGGGTAGCCGACGGCCCACCACCAGCCCGATGAGTCCGCATTTGCCGGAATGCGATCGTAGGCGCGGAACGCGAGACGCCAGGCGGCCACCGAGTAAGGGTCCAGCGCTCCGGGGCTATCCGGGAATTCCGCGCGCAGGCGTGCTTCGAAACGGGCCAGAACCGCATCACGATCATAGGCCTCATCGCTCAGCGCGCGCCTGAGCTCCGGCACCATCCAGCGCGCACCGGGCCCCACCACGTCGGCGAGTTCGCGCAGCATGAGCGTCAACAGCACATCATCGCCATGCCGCGCGATGATGCCGAGGAAGGCGGGATAAGGGTCCTGGTGGCTACTTTCAAACAGCCTCAGCAGGCGTGCCACGACTTCATCATGGTTCCCTTGCATGGCTGCAAGCTCGGCCAGAGTATAGAGGCACATCGGGTAGTTCGGATCGATGTCCAGGCAACGTTCGACTGCGGCTGTTGCGCGACCGAAGAAACCGAGCTCGCGCCAGGCCTGTGCTAGCCAGAGATGCGCGGTGGTCGCCTGCGGATCGGCGGCGATGGCTTGTTCGTAGTAGTCGATCGCGCCCGCATAGTCGGACACCGGGGATCTCTGGCGCGACAGCCCGAGCGCGGTCAGCGCCTCCGCGTTGGCGGGATTCGCAGCCAGGGTGGTTTCAGCCGCTCCGACCCCCAGCTCGACGAATTCACGACCAAGGTACCCCCAGTGCGGCGCAACGATATAGGCCATGGCCAGCCAGCCACGGGCGCGCACGAAATCCGGATCGGCCTCGACCGCCTGCTCCAGCATCTCGATCGCTCGCGCAAGGTTGTCGTAGTTGCGAGTGATGAACAGGTCGCGGCCGGCCAGGAAGGCCTGGTAGGCATCAATGTCGCTGGTGCCGCCGGCCGCACCCGGAGCGGCATCGATCCGCACGTCCAGCCGACTGGCCAGCGCCGCGGTGATCGCCGCGGCAATCTCGTCCTGGATCGCGAACACGTTCTGGGCAGTGAGCTGGCGCTCGAAGGTTTCCGACCAGATACGCTGGTCGGATCGGGCATCGATCAACTGGGCGGTGACGCGAATGGTGTCGGCCGCCTTGCGCACGGAGCCTTCCAGCACGTGGCGCACGCCCAGCGAAGCGGCGATATCGGGAATGCTGAGTTCGCTCTGGCTCTTGAAGGCAAAGGCCGACGTGCGCGAGGTGACGCTGAGCGCCTCGATTCGGGACAGGACATTGAGGATCTCCTCGGCGATGCCGTCGGAGAAGTACTGCTGGTCGCCCCCCCCGGCGACAGGTCGGCGAAGGGCAGCACGGCAATGGAACTGTCCAGGACTGCCGGCGCGACCTCGGCGGGCTGGGCAAGCGGCAAGGTTTCGGAAAAACTTGGCGGGCTCGGCGGCGGCGACCGGGGCAGCAGACGATCGGTGAGCAGCAGTCCAATGGCCAGCAGGGCCACAAGCAGGGTGGCCCAGTTGAGCTTGCGGGCCGATTTCTGGCGGGTCTGCTCGGACACCTCGACATCAGCATCGCGCTTGAGCCCCTCGGGCGTGAGTTCATAGACCCAGGCAAAGACCAGCGCCGGCAGGAAACCCAGCGCCAGCAGGATCACCAGACCGCGCAGCACCCCGGCTGGAACATCAAACAAGGGCAGCACGGTCTCGGCCACCTGCACCAGCAGCCAGGCCGCCACGACATAGAACAACGCCACGCGGATGACGTTACGACGTTTGAGTTCGGTGAACAGGCTCATCGGTGCTCGTCTCGCAGCTTTGCAAATGCTCGCTGTTGCTCGACCAGGCCGCTGCTCGGGCGCAGCGGCAATGCCACGCCCGGAGTCAGCAGCTTTGCGAAACATCGAGCGGACTCTTCTTCGGTCAGGCCGCGGAGAGACTGCAGTTGCTGCGCATCCAGTGCCGGCCCCGCGCGGCGCCACGCAGCGGCATAGCTCGCGGCCTCGGTTGGTGTCGTTTTGTCGGGCGGGTTGGGCATGGAGTCAGTGTCGCTAATGTGCGCCGCCTGCGGCGTCACTATTGAGGCTTGTTAGCAGATTCTTGCTGAAGGCGCTCTACCAGCCACACCTTGATGATTGATTGGCGGGTAACGCCATAGCGCGCAGCCTCACGATCCAACGACTTGACAACCCAAGCCGGGAAGTCGACGTTGATTCGCTTTTGTTCCTGATTAACGCGGCGAGCAGAGGACAGGTCCAGGTCTTCAACAATATCTTTCTGATCTGCGTCAAATTTTTTATCGAAGTCTTTAGCTTTCATAGAGCTCAATCTCCTTCTTGCGGGAACGCCTGACTGAGATCAGGCGAGTACGACCTTCCCTGTAGGTGACGACAGCTGACCAGTGCTTTTCACTAATCTTGCCGATCAGCAAAAACCTTGGCTCGCCCTCTGCTTTTGCGCGGATTTCCAGCAAATACGGATCGCTGCACAGCTCTTGGGCAGCCAAGAAATCGATACCATGCTTGTCCAGGTTCGCTTGGCTTTTGGCTTCGTCGAATTCAAACTCACTCATGAGTAGAAATTATACCCTTTTTGGCCATGCTGCAGATCGTCGACCCAGCGAGCCCATTGCGGCGTCAGCGCGATGCTCCTGGCGTTCCGGGCAGACATGGTCTTGACCTGTTTAAGCTGTGATTTCAGGAAAGTAGCTCAGGGTGGTAAAACTTACTACCCACGCTCCAGGTCCCTACTCGCCGCAATCCAGCCGGCGCCCCACCGCGTCATCAACCGGCCGGCAACCGCGCGGATAGCCGTAGCTGTCCCAGTACTCCACCCGACCGCGCCTCTCCATCAGCTGAAAATAACGCGGGTCCTGCCGCAGCCACTGCATCGCGGGCAGCCAGGCCGACATCAGGATCGGCCATGGCCGGTTTACCTGGGTCTGTGCGATCTCGAACGCACGTTCGCCGAGCTCGAACATCAGTGACGCAATATACAAGTCCGAGGCCCGCCCCTCTCGATCCCAGTCCCGTGTTTCCAGCGAATGAAGGAAGGCCATCCGACCCGATGGATCCTGCAGTGCCTGAACAAGCGCAGATGCGGACTGCGATCGGGTCTCGAATCCGTCCTCCAACCGACCCAGCATGGCCGCGACCAATTCAGCGGCGCCGGTGGCGTCCCCGTCATGGATGCGTTCCGTCGCCAGCAAATTGCCCCAAAAGTCCTGGCCGTCGAGCACCACGGCTTCCACGGCCAGTCGCTCGGCCTCGACGCGCCGACCCTCGATGGCGTGGGCGATTCCCAGCACGCCGCTGTTGATGCCGACCAGTGGCTCCAACTGTCGCGCACTCTCCAGCAAGGGCAGCGCACGTTCGGCGTAGCCGAGTTCCAGCCAGAGAAAGGCCAGCCACAGCTTCGGCGTTGTATCGGGTGAAGGCAAGGCCGCTGCGCGCTCGAGCAGTCGAATGCCTTCGGCGACGGCGCCAGGGTTCCCCGAATCGGCGACCATCTGACCTTTCACGGCCAGGCCGATCGGAATCCCGGCGTTCAGCGCCATCGCCCGATCGGCTGCCGGGCCGGCCCGCTGAGTCATCTCCGTTCGGTCGTGGTCGGTTCGCCAAGCGCCGTTACCCAGTATCCAGTAGGTGGCGGCCAGAAAGGCCCAGGCCTCGGCAATGTCCGGATCGCGTTCGACCGCAAAGCGAAAGTCCTCGATCGCCTGGTCCAGCTCGACACGCTGATAAAAACGCGAGCGCCCGTGCAGATAGCGCTGGTAGGCCTCCATGTCCCGCGTCGGCGCTTCGACGGCGACCTGGCGGGTGCCGAGGATATCCTCGAGCGCCAGCGTGATCGCCTGCGCGATCTCTTCCTGCACCTGGAAAATGTCGTCCAGTTCACGGTCGTAGCGATCCGACCACAGGTGGGCATCGTCGCCGGCTTCGATCAACTGCGCGGTGATGCGCACCTGGTTGCCCTGCTTGCGCACCGAGCCCTCGAGAATGTGGCGCACGCCGAGCTGCCGAGCGATTTCCGGGATGGGCGTATTGCTGCCCTTGAAGGAGAAGGCCGAGGTGCGCGAGGCGACCTTCAGCCCTTCGATCCCGGCGAGGATGTTGAGCAGTTCCTCGGAGATGCCATCGGCGAAGTAGGCGTTCTCGGGGTCCGGGCTCATGTTGACGAACGGCAGCACGGCAATCGACTCTCTCTCCGCCGCCGGCATGGACTCCGGCTGGCGCTCTTCGTCGGTCCCGGCGGGTACCGTGACCAGATCTGGCTCGATCACCGCGGCCGGTTCGACCGGGCCCGGTGCGCCGGGTTTGAGCAGCCAGCCGGCCGAAAGGCCAACGCCCAGGACCACCAGCAGCGCGGCAACAAACACCGTGCGCTTGCCCAGTAGCGCCGGTGCCGGGCCTTGCTCGACCTGCGCGGCCGGCGCCGACTCGGTGCGCTTGATGCCGTCCGGCGTCAACTCCAGCGCCCAGGCCAGCACCAGGGCGATGGGAAAGCCCAGCACGACCACCACCACCAGGAAACTCAGCGCCCAGGCCGGCACGCCCAAACTGGGCAGCATGATGTCGGCGGCCTGCAGCACTACGAAGGCGGTGGCCGCGTAGACTACCGCCACGCGAATCACCTTGCGGCGCTTTATTTCCCTAAAGAAACTCATCGCAGTAACACCTTGCAGCGCAGGCAATGGAGGCTTTGCGGCTTTCCGCGGCTGCGGAATGAAGCGAAGCCGGAATGCCGTGGCGCGTGCAGGCAATGGAGGCTTTGCGGCTTTCCGCGG
>SL_3KL_010_SEDDRAFT_10002030_pt1 | contig 18559 bp, 26 predicted proteins | sample SodLakKL_010_SED_2_FD_10381 | JGI IMG/M metagenome (IMG submission 10381) | reverse complement strand
AGCGTGATCTTTCTGGTGAGTTATCTACTCATCAATTCTTCTGCAATTCTTTTGACTTCTGCTCCGTCGGCGCGTCCTTTCAATTCCGGCATTACGGCTTTCATCAGCTCGCCTTGGTTTTGTGGATTCACTTCTTTTATTTTCTCTTCAATTATTTTCTTTATCTCATCAGAGCTCATTTGATCTGGAAGATAAGTTTGAAGTATTTCTAATTCCTTCTCCTCCACCTCTTTTAAGTCATCTCTTCCGGCTTTTTCGTATTGGTCAATTGAATCTTTTCTTTGCTTTACCATTCGGCTTATAACCTTAAGCACATCGGAATCTTCAAGCTCTTCGCTTGGTTTTCTCTTTTGGGATACAAGTTCATTGGTTATTTCCGCCGATATAGACCGCAATACCCCTAGTCGCACCTTATCTCCCGATCTGAGAGCTTCATTCACTTCTTCTTTTATTGATTTTTGAATAGACATAAATTCTTTTAATGACCAATAATATATATTTTGATATACTATATCACAATGGATGAAATAATCACTATCATTATCGTCATAGGCATAACCCTTCTTCTGGCTTTGGCTTTCTCTGTCTGGCTTATTCTAAAAGAATTAAAGAAGAGGAGTGATTCCGGCAAGAGCGAAGGATTAGATCTTCTTCTTAAGCAAATGAATGAATTATCAAAAGTGATGGACAGTAAAATAGGGGAAAGTAATAAGCAAATGAATGAGGCAGTCAGAAGTCAATTCCAAGATTCTCAAAAGCTTATCAAGGAGATAAATGAACAAATGGCCAAACAGCTTCAAGATGTTAATCGCGGCCAAGTGGAAATGAAAGAAAGAAGCAATCAAATATTTACCATTGCCGAGCAATTGCAAGATTTACAGAGAACTCTTAAAAGCCAGAAAGAAAGAGGAAATTTCGGAGAGGCAAGTTTAGAGCTTATCCTCTCCAACATTCTTCCGCCCGATGTGTATGAAATGGAGTATAAATTTGAAAACAGCGACAGAGTAGATGCCGTAATCCATGCACGAGACGGGATTATTCCGGTGGATGCTAAATTCTCGCTTGAAAGCTACAGTAAGTTAATAAATAATAAAGATGAAGGAAGTGAAGAAACTTTGGTAAAGAAATTCAAAGATGATCTCAAAAAAAGAATAGATGAGACGGCGAAGTATATAAGGCCAAATGAGAAGACTTTACCTTTTGCTTTTATGTTTATTCCGGCTGAAGGTATTTATTATGATCTCTTGGTGGGGAAAGTGGGAGGGAGAGATGTAAATTCAAGGAATTTAATAGATTATGCAATGAATGATAAAAAGGTCATAATTGTTTCCCCGACCACTTTTTACGCTTATCTACAGTCTGTTTTGTATGGATTCAATGCTTTCAAGATAGAAAAGAATGCAGAGAAAATTCAGAAGAATGTCGGAGAATTATCAAGGCATATAATCAGGTATGATGAATATTTCAAAAAAATAGGTAATTCTTTAAAGACTACGGTCAATCATTACAATTTCGCCGACAAAGAGCTTCAAAAAATAGATAAGGATGTGGGAAGGATAACAGGGGAGCAGTCGGGGATAGATCCTCTTCAAATAGAGAGTCCTGATGAGAAAGAGTAAATTGCTAAGAAGTTCTATTTATGGTATAAGAATTGAAGACTGTAAAATCTTTAAGGAGGTAAGATGAATGTAAATGTAGCAGAGCCAATTAGGCCAATTAGAATTTCAACCGTCTCTAAGATAGACCTGAAACGGAGGTTCAGGTTAAAAATAAGAGAGGGTGTAAAATTGGGAAGGAGAGATCCTCGTCTTTTCAGCTTAAAGGAAATTAATCCTTCCGATATCGTTTTGGCGGAGGAATTCAATAATTTCTCGGGATTTGAGGTTTCAGACGACTACATCCATCTGGATGCGTTCGTTTCTCTCAGTCTTCTTGACTCGGAGAGAATCCCAAAATCTTGGAAGGAAGTAATCTCTTTACATGGAGGACAACCCTACAAGATCTTTTTTAGAGGTCTTGAGGTAATAGTGAGGGGAGAGATATTGTTTCCCTATATTTCTTTTCAAGGAAGGTGGGTGAAGGGAGTCTCCGGCAAGGAGGAATATTCCCGAAATCCTTTTGCAGTCCTGCCCTTGGGCGGACTGCAAAAAATATTTGGTTAATATAATCCGCCAGGTGCCTTGACACCTGGCGATTTTTTTCTATTACAGGGTTGCGTTTTTTGGAGAAATATATACAATAGGCATACATAATATTAATATTTATGCCTTCAAAAACCGCAAAAAAATCAATAAAAGAGGAAAAGAGTAATGAATTTGCCGTAATTGAAACGGGAGGAAAGCAATATAAGGTTTCTGTAGGAGATGTAATCTCTATAGAAAAATTACCGGAAGATAAAAAAGAGGGAGAAAAATTCACATTTGATAAGGTATTATTAGTTGATGATGGGAATAATACTACCATTGGAGATCCATATATTCCCGAAGCCAAAGTTGAAGCGGAATTTCAAGAAGAGGGCAAAGGAAAGAAGATAGCGGTTATGAAGTATAAAGCCAAGAGCCGGTATTTTAAGAATAAAGGGCATAGGCAGCCATTTGCAAAGGTAAAAATATTGGCGATAAAATAGCCCGACCTCCATTTCATTGGAGATAGATTAAATACAGGTGATAAAATCACTTACTTTGGATATGGCAAAGAAAAAATTGTCTATGCAGATAATTTTTTAAGACAACTGTTTGCAAAATGGAGGTCGGGTCGGGTTATTTTCTATTCTCCAATGCATACTTTAAAGTTTCGGGATCTGAATACTCCACTTCACCGCCGGTTGAGAGACCCCTCCCTAAAGTGAATAAACTTATTTTCATTTTTTTACAAATAGGCAAGAGATGTTCTTTAAGTAAGCTTGTTGTATGGTCTCCTTCGGGTGTGCAATTCAATCCTATTACTACCTCTCTTAGGCCTCTTTTTGAAGCCAAATCGTTTATTCTTTTTTCTAGTTCTTTATGAGGAAGTTTATCAACGTTATTTTCCATAATAGAGAGATATGAACGCAAGATAAAATAGTTACCTTTAAAAACGTTTGCCTTTTCTATAGTATCCCTGTCTATTTCTGTACCAACTATCATAAGGGAAGAGTTGTCTCTATCTTCCGAGCAAATTTCACAAAATGATTTTTCTGAATTTTTACTAAAAAATAATCCACGGCAAGAGGGGCAATTTTTTACCTCTTTTTCTATCTCTTCAAGGGAATTTTGTAAAGACATGATGTAGTCTTTACCTCTTGCGCTTATATAGTAAGCTAATCTCTTGGCTTGTCTCGGCCCTATACCAGGAAGGGAAGATAGCTTATCGGTGAATTGCTGAAGCGATGACATAATTAGAAATTCTCAACTTCTTGATCAACAGTCTCCTCCAGGTTTCCAAAGTCGCTTTTTTCAATACTTAAGAAAGATGATTTTTCATCATCAAAGAATAGATCAACTTTTCCGGTTGGGCCGTTTCTATGCTTTTCTATAAGTATTTCGGCATTCTCGGACATTTCATTACTCTCTTCTGATTTTTCTCTATGTATAAACATTACAACATCGGCATCTTGTTCAATACTTCCGGAATCTCTAAGGTCGGAGAGTTTGGGTCTTCCACCTCTTTGCTCAACCGCTCTGGATAGTTGGGAAAGAGCAAGAACGGGAATATCCAATTCCCTTGCCAATTGTTTTAGCGATCTTGATATTTCGGTTACTTGTTGGACAGTTGAATCCGATCCTCTGGATAATGTGGGTGACATTAATTGAAGATAATCAACAATAAGCATCTGCAATTTATTTTCGCTCTTCAAGCGCCTGGCAACGGATCTCATTTTCATTATATTATTGGCGGGAGTATCGTCTATGAATATCGGAGCTTCTGATAAATCACTCAGAGCATCCCGTATTCTGTCAAAATCCGAATCATTGCTCAATTTCCCCGTTCTTAATTTCCAAGCATCTATTTTGGATTGAGCGGCGAGCATTCTATCAACTAGTTGCTGAGAACTCATCTCAAGCGAGAAGATACCAACCGGTATTTTATAATCCACCGCACATTGTCTTGCTATATCTAGTGCAAGTGAAGTTTTACCCATAGACGGACGTGCAGCCAAGATTACAAGATCTGAATTCTGTAGACCGGAGAGTTTACTGTCCAAACTTTTGAACCCTGTCGGCACCCCGCGTAGTTCATTCGTTGACTTATGCAAGCGGTCAAGTCGCTCCCAAGCTTCTTCCAGTACATCATTTATTAGAATAAATTTTTGGTTTTGAGAGCCAGTAGTTACCTCAAACACCTTTTTCTCCGCTTTGTCCAAAATAGAATCAATATCTTCTTCTTCATTAAAACCAAGTTGAGATAAGTATTCGGAAGCGGATATCAGCTTTCTCATCATTGATTTTTTATGAATTATTTCGGCATAGTGGCCTATATGAGCGGCAGAGGGGACGGTATTTACTATTTCGGTCAAGAAGGTATTACCCCCGACTTGTTCATACGTTTTTTTCTCTTTCAAGCGAGATGAGATGGATAAAAGGTCTATGGGATTATTTTTTGACGATAATTCCAAAATAGTCTCAAATAAAAGGCGATGTTTATTGGAATAGAAAGAGTCCGGACTTATTATGTCTATTATCTCATCTATTGCTCCGGGCCTTAGCATTATTGACCCCAATAAAGCTGCTTCGGCTTCTATGCTTGACGGGGGGACCCTCATAGATTGTTTCTTGTTTACCATGTTGATCACATAATATCATATTTATTTTATCAATGGATAATCTTTGTCTAATACAGGGGGATTGCCTGGGGATAATTTAAATATGCTAGAATATTTCAATAAATATTTAAATATGCAAGCAGTTATATTAGCCGCCGGATATGGGAAACGAATGGGAGATCTTGCGAAAGATATTCCAAAACCTTTATTAAAAATAAAAGGGAAAACCCTTTTAGAGTATAAATTGGATATTTTACCTGAGGAAATAAGAGAAGTGGTAATTGTTGTGGGGTACAAAGGAGAGGAGATAAAAAAGTACTTGGGGGATTCTTATAAAAATATCTCTATAAAATATGCTGATTCAAAAAAACCTCGGGGAACAGGCGAGGCGCTTCACTCAGCAAGGAATCTTTTAAGGGGGAGATTTTTGGTTCTTATGGGGGATGATCTTTACAGTGCCGAGGATATAAAAAAATGCATTGAAAATGAATATTCAATTTTGGTTTACAAAGTACCGAATATCGGATCAGGTGGAAAAGTTATTCTGGATGAGAATGGAAAATTAAAAGAGATAGTTGAGGTTAAAGATCACAAGGAAGAAGGTCTTATAAATACCGCTTGCTATGTCTTGGATATAAACTTTTTCAATTACCCCTTAGTGAAGATAAGGGGAGGGGAATGGGGATTGCCACAGACTGCAATTCAAATGGTATCTGATTTTAATATTTCTGTGGTAGAAGCAAGTTGGTGGAAGCAGATTACTTCTCCTCAAGACCTAAGCGGTTTTGATGGGTTACCTGATCTTCTCTAGCTTTGGTCCGGAAGAAGTGTCTTCTATTGAATAACCCAAACTTTTTAATTCTTCTCTTATCTCATCAGCTTCCTTCCACTTCTTTGCTTTTCTGGCTTCTTCTCTTTTTTGGGCAAGGGTGGATATCTTTTTTGGGATTTTTTTCTCTTTTGGTGTTTTGAATATTGAAAGTCCCAAGACATCATCAATTTCCAAGAGAGTTTTTCTTTTAACAGATTGCTTTATTTTCTTACTTCTCATCATTTTCCATATCAACGCTATCGTTTTAGGGGTATCAAAATCATCGTTTATATAACCTTTAAATTTTTCAATAATTTCGGGGTCCGGTTTTATTCCTTTTTCTTCTTTTAGTAATATAGCCATTTCTTTAAGCTTCCTATAGGCCGTATCGGCGCCTTTTAGGGCTTCCCATGAGAATTTTACAGGACTTCTATAATGGGAACCCAATATCCAGTATTTATAGGAAAGGGGGTCTATTTTTCTATCTATAACGTCTTCCATTGTAATAAAATTTCCTTCCGATTTTGCCATTTTCCCTCCCTTTACTGATACAAATTCGGTATGGAGCCAGTACTTTGAAAATTTTACTTCCGTTACTGTCTCTGATTGAGCTATTTCATTTGTGTGGTGGGGAAATTTATTATCAATTCCGCCTGTATGGATATCAAAACTTTCTCCCAGATATTTCATAGCCATTGCCGAGCATTCCAAATGCCATCCTGGGAAACCGACACCCCAAGGTGAATCCCACTCTTGTTGGCGTTTTTCTTTTTCATTGGAGAACTTCCAAAGAGCGAAATCGTGATGATCGTGTTTTTCTGAATTTATAGATATACGCGCTCCGTGCTTTAGACTCTCTCCCATTATCTTAAAAGAGTCGTAATTGGGTATTTTGGTCGTATTGAAATATATGCCATCTGAGGTTTTGTATGTATATCCCTTATCTTCCATTTTTCTTATCAAGTCTACCTGTTCTTTTATATGATTTGTTGCTCTCGGAAATTTTGTTCCCTTGATTTTTATATTCAATCTTTCTATATCCCTGAAGAATGCCTCGGTATAAAATTTTATTATTTCTTCTACACTTTTCTTTTTTTTCTTGGCCTCTGTCTCAACTTTATCTTTCCCTTCATCACTATCTCCGGTTAAGTGACCGACATCGGTAATATTAATAATTTGTTTTACTTTATAGCCATTGTATTCCAGAGTTCTTCTGAATATATCAGCACTTATAAATGACCGAAGATTTCCTATGTGAGCATAGTTATAGACGGTTGGCCCACAATTGTACATTTTTACTTCCGGTGGATCTATGGGTTTGAACTCTTCTTTTTTGCGATTAAGACTATTATATATTTTCAGCATATTTCTGTAATTTTAACTTTTATTTTCTACGTTTACAAATTTGACCATGTATGTATATTTTGCGATAATTAGCTGATAAATATTTAAATAATAACAATCTGACAATGAACAATAAATTAAAGGAAAGATTACCGTTATTCTTTTTGGCCATAATACTGGCCGTGAGCTCTTTTTTTGCCGGTACGGTAATAGACGTAGGGGGAGAAAATGATATTGATAAAATATCAGCATTGGCCAATAAAGAAGAAGGGATGCCCAATAATGTTGATTTCTCTCCATTTTGGAAGGTTTGGAATATTCTTGAGGAAAAACATATAGGAAGCGAAGAGATAAACACAGAAGAGAGGGTTTGGGGTGCAATAAAAGGATTAGCCGACTCATTTGGCGATTCAAATACCGTATTTATGCCTCCAAGAGAGTCTGAGATGTTTGAAGTTGATATTCAGGGACATTTTGAAGGAGTTGGTATGCAGGTTGGCATAAGGAATGGAGAGTTAACAGTTATAGCTCCCCTAAAAGGAACTCCGGCTGATGAAGCGGGGATTGAGTCTGGGGATATAATTATCTCAATTGACGAAGAGGACGCTTTTGAAATGAGCTTAAATGAAGCGGTTTATAATATTCGGGGAGAAAAAGGAAGTACTGTTACTTTAAATGTATTCAGAGAGGGGGTGGATAAACCTTTTGATATATCTGTGATTAGAGACGTTATAGATATACCAACCATTGACACCACGCTTCGCAATGATGGAATATTTGTCATTGAACTTTATAATTTTACCGGTCAAGTAACCTCTTTGTTCAGGGAAGCTCTGGATGAATTCAATGCTTCGGGTTCAGATAAATTGATTCTGGATCTAAGGGGTAATCCCGGAGGATTTCTTCAAGCGTCTATAGATCTTGCCGGGTATTTCCTTCCGGCGGGAGAAGTGGTTGTTGTTGAGGTCTTTGGAGATGGTCGGGATGATAAAATTTATAGAAGCAGGGGAGATAAGCTCATCTCAGTAAATGACATTGATATGGCCATATTGATAGACCAAGGATCAGCTTCGGCATCAGAGATTTTAGCCGGGGCTTTAAGGGAGCATGAAGTTGCCACCTTGATAGGTAGAACTACGTTTGGAAAAGGGTCTGTGCAAGAATTGGTAAGAGTTACGTCGGATACTTCTGTTAAAGTTACAATTGCCAAATGGCAGACACCTGATGGACACATAATTGAAGAACAAGGAATTTCTCCCGATATTGAAATTGAGTTTACTGCAGAAGATAGGGAAGATGACAGGGATTCTCAATTAAATGGAGCAATTGAATTTCTTCTTGGCAGGTAATTTGCTTGAAAATTAAAAGAATGATATAAGTAAGAATCTAATTGTATAAATATGAAGGTAATACTAAAACAAGATATTCCGAAAGTTGGGGGGAAATATGATATTTTGGATATTTCCGATGGATACGCTTTGAATTTTCTAATTCCAAAAGGCCTTGCGGAAGTTGCAACTAAGGATAAAGTAGTAGACCTTGAGACAATGAAAGCAAAAAAACTTGAAAAGAAGAAGGAAGAAGAGGATCTTTGGAAAAAAGAGCTTGAAAAGATAAATGGAAAAAGTTTTGAAATTGTCGCAAAAGTAAATGAAAAAGGGAATCTCTTTGCCGGATTAAATCCTGAAGATATTATTGAGAATATAAACAAGCAAATAGGATCAAGTTTTAAAGCCGAGCATTTAGTGGAAAATGATGCTGTGAAAAAAGTCGGCGAATATCAATTATCCCTTAAGTTGGAGGATAAGGAGGTTAAATTTACTCTCGTTGTGAAAGCCGAATAATATATTGATAAAGATGGAAATCAAAAACTCCCGCAATGCGGGAGTTTTTCAGTAGTGGTGTATCTAATTAATAGTAACGATATTTCTTATTACTACGGAATTTGTAAAGTTTCTTTTTCTTTTCTTTCCAATATTTACAATCCCTTCTTTTAAGGCAAATAAAGTGTGGTCTTTACCCATTCCAACATTTTCTCCGGCAATGAATAAAGTCCCCCTTTGTCGTATAATTATGGAACCTTTGGTCGCAATTTGTCCGTGATTGACTTTCACGCCTAAAAATTTGGGATTGGAATCCCTTCCATTTTTCGTTGTTCCACCGGCTTTTTTTGTTGACATAATATTTTGCTTTTTATGTTAAAATATTTGAGAATAAAGTATATATTATGCCTGTCAAAAAATCAAGCAAATGGAAGCAAATTTTATATTTCTCAGCCATTTTTGCTCTAGTAGCATCCGCTTCTTTTGCCTTGGGGCGCCTTTCTGCTATTATGGACGAGAGAGAGTCCGTGAGAATAGAGCATGATGTCTTAAATATTCCCATAAGCGAGGGAGAGGATATTTATGATTTTTCTCAGGAGATAGAGATATCAGAAGGGTCTGTTGTAGGTTCTGTAAATAGTGATGTTTATCATCTTCCGTGGTGCTCGGGAGCGAAAAGAATAAGTGATGATAATCTAATTATTTTTACTTCAAGTGAAGAGGCGAGAAAATCCGGATACAGACCTGCCGGAAATTGCCCGGGATTGTAAGTAAGAGACGAAGTGTTTATATAATATTATGATAGTAGTTGATATAGAATCCACAGGAGTAAACTCAACTAAGCATTCGCTGGTTAGTATAGGTGCTATAGATTTTTCTAATCCCAACAGGGAATTTTATGATGAGTGCAAAATCTGGAATGGGGCAAGCATTATGGACGAGGCGATGGAAATAAACGGTTTTTCTGAAAAAGAAGTCCAAGATGAGAATAAAAGAAGCGAAGGAGAAATAGTAAAAGCTTTTCTTTCTTGGGTGGGGGAGTCGGAAGAGCATACGATTGCCGGACACAATGTTCACTTTGATCTCTCTTTCATTCAAGAAGCTTGCAGGAGAGCTGGTATTGATTTTACTTTAGCTCATCGGCTTATAGATCTCCACTCAATATCCTATTTTCATATGTTTAGGAATAAAGGTGAAGTTCCAAGAAAGAAAAGAAGGAGTGCTCTTAATTCGGATAAAGTAATGGAATATGTCGGCATTCCCGAGGAGCCAAAGCCACACATTGCCATAAATGGGGCCAGGTGGGAGGCGGAAGCATTCAGCCGGCTTTTCTTTGATAAATATTTATTTGATGAATTTAAAGGGTATCCAATTCCATGGCTAAATTAAACATTGAATATATTATTTTTTTTTGATATCTTTAAATAAGACTAAATTTAACCCGAAATAGAAAGGAAGTTCCAATGAATGGAAAAATCACCTGGTTTGTTGAGCCCTCTACCCCTCAAGATAATAATATTATCGGTAGAAATATTAGTGAAGAGAATGCTCACCCCGGCATTCTTTGTGCAGATGGAGAAAGACGAGATCTTTGGGAATGCCCAAATTTCAGATTTGTCTCAGCTGCTCGAACTATTGCCGACGTTCGGGTTTGGAGAAGGAAAGGTGGAGGTCGGATAGAAGAGACACCCTTTTTTAATAGTCCTGTTCATACAGGAGCGCGGTGAAAATTTTAAAAACCCCAAGGTGCTATATCTTGGGGTTTTTTCTTTTTAGTGAATTATTGTATCATAAGATTTGCGTGCCTCCACACTAACTTTCGGTAAGTTTTTTGAAATATGAATAAAATGTAAACAGCGGGGTGTGGTATAGTGGTGGTATGTATCTATAGAGAGGTGAAGAGTATAGTTTTTGCATATTTGTTAAATAAATTTATGAAAATAAATCCCATTATATCCATTATCTTTGTTGTGATTTTGTCAGGATTGGTATTATTTTTTCTTCAAGATGAAATAAAAAGAACTGTAGATATTATAAAACCCTATACTGAAATAGGTTTTTCCAAGATATCTGATATTGCCCAAGAGAGAAGGTTTGGAGAGGTGAATATATCGGGACCGCTTAGAGATATTCGTCCCGGAGTAGATAAGGGCTCACTTTTAGATGGATCAAATATTGTCGCATTAACTAATATAGAAAGAGGTTCAAGAGGGATACACGCATTGGAAGAAAATGTAAAATTAAATGAAGCGGCTTTTATAAAAATGGAGGATATGTTTGAAAGGCAGTATTTTGCCCACTATGACTCTTTTGGAAATATGGGTGCAAGTTATATCTCTGGAATGGTTAATTATGAATATATAGCAATAGGGGAGAATTTGGCTTTGGGTAATTTTCTAGATGATCAAGATATAGTAAAAGCTTGGATGGAAAGTCCCGGGCATAGAGCTAACATTTTGAATGACAGATATACGGAAATAGGGGTTGCTGTATCAAGGCGCAACTTTGAAGGAGGAGAGGTTTGGATAGGGGTTCAAATCTTTGGAAGGCCGTTATCGGATTGTCCTTCTGTTGATGAGTATTTATCTGTACTTATAGATGAAAATAAAGAAGAGTTACTTCGTCTTGAAAAATTATTATTGGAAAAACAGGAGGAGATAGATAATACAAGACCAAAACGTGGGGAGGAATACAATAGAAAGGTTGAGGAATATAATGAATTAGCCGCTCAATACAACGACTTAATAGAGGAGACAGAAGGCCTCATTTCCGAGTATAATAGGCAAGTTGGTGTATTTAATGAATGCGCGAACTTATAGTTATATTTCAAGCTCTATATCCAACTCTTCTAATTCTTCTTCCAATTCCTCTAATTCTCTTTCCAACTCCATAAGTTCTTCTTCCATTTCATCCAACTCTCTTTCTTCTTGAAGTACCGGATCTCCATTATCAATAGCATCCGGAAGGAAAAATAGTCCCCCAATAATCAAAGCAACGATAATTATTACTATTCCTATTATCGGTCCTATTGGTGACTTTTGCGAGTCATTGCTGTTATTTTGCTCAAACTCGGTATTTTGGACTTGATCGTTTTGTTGTTGGTCTCTTTCTTCTTCATTCATAGTATTTTTTATTAGATTTATAATTATTCTTCGTCTTCATCATCTCCTTCTTCTCTTTGAAGTTCATCTCTTTCTTGCGATCCGGGGCGCATAAGAGTAATTGTTCTCACAAGAGCTTGATGGGCTTCCATTATACTCTCCCTTGAATCAACTATAAGCATTCTGACAACAACCAGAGCTCTTCTTGAATCTTCTTCTTCAAGAACTTCTTGCGCTACTTCAAAAGCTTCTCTTACCTCCTCTTCAGATCTTTCTATTTTATCTATTGCAATAATAAGGGATTCTCTGGCTTCATCCATATTAAAGCCAAGATCCTCAAAGCGCACCATTCTTTCTTCTATTCTATCTTTGTGATCATAAAGGCGAGTTATGGAATTTTCTATCCTCTCTATCATCTGAAGTGCCATACCTCCAACCCTCTCCACTGCTTCTTCAGCCATTCTCTCCCTCGCAACATCCCTTTTCTCTTCAGCTTCCTTAATTCTCTCTTCTGCTCTCATTTGCGCGTTTTCTCTCATTTCATCTCTACTGGGTCTTTCTTCGGCCATTACCCCAAGTCTCTCTTGCATTTGCCTTTCCACCATTTCTCTCCTTTCCATTGCGTCTTCCCTCATTATAGGTGCGGAATCTCTTGCATCATCAGACCCAACATCACTCGGAGGGCGACTTTCAGGCCTTTCCGGAGGAATGTCTCTGAGCTCTTCATCTATTGAATTTCTTTCACCCGTTTCTGTTTGCTCCGGTCTTTCTTCTTGGGCAAATGTTGAAGAAGTTATTGCTAAAAGGGCAATAAAGAGTAAAGCCAAAACAATGTTATATTTATTTATAAATATTTTTTTCATATTACTTTATTAAATTTAATAATACCTAATAAGCTTCAACCGATTGAATTATACACCTTTTTTAATGTTATCAAAAGCACTTTATCAACAGGCAATGAAATAGTTTATATGAAATATTATTGCTTTTTTCTATGGTGTCCGCATTTGCACCCATAGGGCTTTATAAAGTCATTGAAATATTCTTTGCCATAATCATAAGTTATTTCTTCGTTTGGTTTTATATTTTTTTTGGCATAGATAAATACTCTCTTTCCGTATAATTCAGGTTCTGCATTTGGTTTGCAGGAGTGGTTTACATATCGGGCTCTATTATCTCTTCCGGCGCCGTCTATGGTTAATCCCTTATCCAGATCAAACAGATATTTTCCGCCTTTTTTATCGGCTTCCGCATCACGTAGTATAGGTCCAATATATTCTATTATAAAATCACCTTTCTTTATTTGAGAATTCGCAAAAAGTCCCAAACCCGAATTTCCTTTTCCTACTCGGAGAGAATGTTTGGACGCTCTTGGATATTTATAAGGCATTCAAAACAGTATAATATATAATATTTATTATTGAAACTATTTTGTTTTATCCACTGTTTTAATTTTTTTTAAACATCTTTTGTTATACTTTAAAATAAGTATTTATAAAGGAAATGTATTAAGTACAGAATATGTCAGAAAGGAGCAATTTCAAAAAAGGAGGATTTTTTATAGAGATCTTTCTTTCCATTATCATCTTATCAATTTTTACATTTAATGCGTTTTCTTCTGGTTTCTCGGGTCAGGATCGCGTTTATTTAAGTGCATCATTTCCGGAAGAGGAATATGACGGCGAACTTGCCGATTTGAATAATGTTGAAATTGAAGAGAGTGTTGAAGACGTTAAAGAAAATGGTGATTTTTTAGCTGATGATTCACCTTTAGTTAGTGGATTTGAACAGGAAAATGAAGAAGAGGGGATAAAAAAAGAAGCAATGGATGAAGAGATTGTTATCAATGCGCATCAGAGCTTGATAGATAATCCGTATAAGTATTTGCCGGAAGGAAGTAATTATGCAAGGTTGTCATATTCAACCCCGGTTTATTATTCAATAGAGAGTGTTTTATCGAAAAGTCCCTTTACTTATCACGGAGGCGGTGCGGTATGGATTAATATTAAAGAAAGCAGAGTAGTCGGGGATAAAGAGTATTATTATATAAATTGGGGGGTGAATGATTCGGGATGGATATCATCGGAGTCGGTTTCTTTTAATGATAATTTATCCACTTTGCGCGGGGTGAAATTGAGCGCTTATGGGGATAAAGAATTGGCTATGGTCTATACCAATGTACTGAACGTTAGGTCCGAGCCCGGAGTATTGGATGAAGACACATTAGTGGGGCAGATAAATAAATATTATTATATTTCCGTGGAAGAGAGTAGAATAGTGGGGGGTAGGGAATGGTATAGAATAGGAGAGGGGCAGTGGATAGATAGCTCTTATGTAAGAAATTTTGTTTTTGCCGAACGTCCTGAAGCGGTAGGGGAAGATGAGAAATGGATAGAGGTGAATTTAAGGGAGCAAATTGCTGTAGCACATATAGGAGATACTCCTATTTATGCGACTTTAACATCGACAGGCAGGGCAGGCCATGAGACAGTAAGGGGGTTGTTCAGGCCATGGCTTAAGACAAACAATATAGCAATGAGGGGAGCAAGATTTAGTTTGAATTATGATTTAGCTGATGTTCCCTGGGTTTATTTCTTTCACGGCTCTTACGGTTTCCATGGAACTTATTGGCATAATGAATATGGAGTACCGCAAAGCGCCGGATGTGTAAATTTAAGCCCCTATGATTCTCATTGGTTTTTTAATTGGTCTTTACCCGTAATGGGTGAGGAGCATGAAATAAGACCCAAAGAGGGAGATAATGCGACTTGGGTATATGTACATTAATTATGATGGATAAAACAGAAATTAAAATATTGGCATTTGTATTTTTACTTGCGGCGATTCTCGGAGCCATTATTTTTCTTGATGTTGATTTCTTGTTTAATCCTATAGATATAAGAGAGGATATAGAATTTTTCGGTTTTTGGGCACCTTTCATTTTTATCGGGATATATATAATTTCTACAGTCCTTTTTGTCCCAAGAACTCTGTTTTCCATTATCGCTGGTATAATTTTCGGATCATTGTGGGGATCTGTATATGTAATAATTGCTGCAACTTTAAGTGCTGTAGTTTCATTTCACATCGCCAGATATTTTGGTAAGGAAATGGTAGAGAAATTTGTTTCAAATCATTTGGAGAAACTTTCAAAATATAACGATAAACTGGAAAAAGAAGGATTCCGAACTGTTTTTCTGCTCAGGATGGTATTTTTTCCTTTTAATGTCTTAAATATGGCGATAGCATTTACAAAAGTCAGATTTAAGGATTATTTTTGGGCTACATTCTTCGGGGTTATACCCGGAAGTGTTATATTCACTTACTTTGGAAATACTTTAGCACTTCAAACAACACCCGGAGTAACCATTTCCGCATTTTTAATCTTTGTATATGTTCTTATAATTCTTTTCTTTAAAAAGAAAGAGAAGTATATATTCAGAAATAGGTTCGGGGTAAGATAAAGTATTTAAAAGGAATCAATTGTTGATGTGGAGATGATTAAATACGTATGTTAGTATTACATTATTGGTGGAATTTAATGTAAAAATAATTATGTCAATAATAATGTATTCAAAAAATGGATGCCCTTGGTGTAATGAAGTAAGGGATTTTTTGATGGGAAAGGATGTCTCTTTTGAAGAAAGAGAAGTTAGGGAAAGTGAAGAGAATTATCAAGAATTGCTGGAGAAAAGCGGTCAAGACAAAACTCCGACATTTGATATTGAAGGGGAGATATTTCCGGATTCGGACGTGAATGAACTCAAGGATATTCTTAAGGGAAAAGGGGTAATTTAAGGAGATTAAAGATGAATTTTACTTGTCTTAGATGTGTGTGTATTTTAAATTTGACCATGTTTTATCCCTTGACGTCAATACTAAAATATGCTAGCATTAGTGTAAGCCCTAAAGGGGCTTTTCTTGAGGATGATCTTGCTGTTTTTGTACCCGTTTCCAATTATTATTTATTTCTTCGGTCGAAGAGAGGTGGGGAAGAGACAAGGCAAGAACCCCTGCGAAGTAGGGAATTCCTTATGTATCAGGTATTAATGGATAAATAAAGGCTTATTTTATCTAACACTGTTTTTGGATTGTTTACCGGTATTATTATCAGCTCTCCTTTAGTCGGTACAATGTATGGTATAGGGGAAATGGATAAACCGGAATTTCAAGCGGAATCTCACCAAAAGGAAAAGATTGTTGAAAAAGTATATAGAAGAGAAGAAGATAATTCTTCAAAGACAACAGAGGAAGTTGTCAGGGAATATTTCTCTGATATTCCAATGCTTGTCGAAGTATCTCGTTGTGAATCAACTTTCAGGCACTATCTTGAAGGCGGTAATGTCTTAAAAGGATTAGTTAATGGAAGTGATATCGGGGTAATGCAGATAAATGAATATTATCACGGAAGACGAGCAAAAGAGTTGGGATATGATATATATACCCTTGAGGGGAATATGGCATATGCCAGATATCTTTACAAGAAACAGGGATTGCAACCCTGGAGAGCATCTTATCCTTGCTGGAAAGCCGCTTACTATGGAAATGAATTAGCAAGTAAATAGATTAAAAACAAAAACCGCATCCGCTAGCCGGATGGCGGTTTTTGTTTTTGGTGTTTTAATTTAAAAAAGTTTAAAAATATGAAAGCCGTGCGGGGAAGGGTAGAGAAGAAGGTTCAACTCCTCTCCCTTTTAATCCCCGCACGACCATGTCTCTACCTACACTACCAAAATTGATAATATCAAAAATTAAAATTTAATGCAAAGTAGTTGGTTTTCCGGTCTTGCATACATACTAATCGTGTGTATAATATAATTATATGAAAACGAATTCAATTAAAAGAATAAATATTACACTTCCAGTTAAGACTCTTGATGAGATTAATAGAATCGCTAAGCGTGGAAATAGAAGTCATTTCATCGATAGGGCGGTTAAATTTTATGTTCAAGAAGTCGGAGTAAAAAATCTCAGAGCCACATTGAAGGAGGGGGCAATAAAACGATCAGAGCGCGATAGTAATATTTCAGCTAGTTGGTTTAAACTTGATGAAGAAGTATGGCGAGAAAGCGAACAATAATACCAAAGAGGGGAGATATAGTTGTTGTTAATTTTGACCTCACCATTGGTTTTGAGATTAAGAAAACGTGTCCGGCTTTAGTTTTGCAAAATGATATTGGAAATAAATATAGTTCTGTTACTATTGTGACTGCTATTACTTCTATTGATTCAGGGGAGAAGATGTATCCTACTGAAGTTGTCATTAAAGCTAAGGAGGGCGGGTTAGATAATGATTCTGCAATTTTACTTAGTCAGATTAGAACTGTAGATAAACAACGATTGGTAAAGAAATTAGGTGCTATTAGTAAAGAAACAATGTCAGAGGTAAACAATGCATTAGAGATAAGTTTGGGAATAATAGAAATTTAAAAGTTGTATAACGTGAAGAGGAATTTAAAAATGATGAAAGTATTGAAGAGTTTGCTGATTTATTGGAGGTAATAGATGCAATTGGTGTATATAAAAAGTTTGATATGTCCAAGATTGTCCAGATTAAAGAAAAGAAGGCTCTAGAGCGGGGGAGGTTTAATAATCGCGTTATATTGGATGAATCATAGAGTCTCTATATTAATAATTATAGGTTCGCACAATATATCTTTTGCGACGTAGTATAATTAATTATTATATTGCGTCGCAAAAGATGGGCGCGATTGTGCGTACATAGGGCTATCGCCCGTCACATGTCGTACAATCGCTTTTCGACGTAGTATAATTAATTATTATATTGTGTAGTAAAAGATGGGCGCGATTGTGCGTACATAGGGCTATCGCCCGTCACATGTCGCACAATCGCTTTTGCGACGTAGTAATTAAAAAATAATTATTGTGTCGCAAAAGATTGGCGCGATTCTACGACATAGCTACGCATAATGTCGTAGAATCGCTTTTCGACGTAGTGTTATATTTTTAATAATTATATGTCGCAAAAGATAGACGCGATTGTGCGTACATAGGGCTATCGCCCGTCACATGTCGCACAATATAAGTAAGCTAAAAATGAGTTTACTACACCTCTCCTTTTGATAGATCAGGAAGGACGGTGTCCATTATGTATAGAAAAGCTCCCCATAATTGAGCAAGGGCTCCCACGATGTATTCAGACCAAATAACTTTCAAATGATCAAAGACTTGCCCCATCTCTTCTCCTTTTAGGAATCCTATTAAATCAAATCCGATATAGTAACTTATAAGAAATATCGCCACTATTGTTATTACGGTTCCCGTGATTATTCCTTTTTCTTTATCCATATTATTATTCATAATAGCATTTTTTAAATTAATAAGCGGGTAAATATTGCATAGGATCCAAATAAGCTCTTCTGTCGGCCAATGGTATGAATGCCTGCTTACAGTTAATACTACTCGTATATTGCTGTATTTTAACTCCTTGGGATGTATATATGGTCAAATGAAGATGGGGTCCCGTTGAATATCCGGTATTTCCCGAATAGCCGATAATGCTTCCCCTATCAACTCTCTGGCCTTCTTGGGCGCTTATAACAGAAAGATGGGCGTAAAGACTGGATAGGCCATTGTCATGCTCTATAAGTATCCATCTTCCATAAGAATAACATCCCGGATATCTATCAGTATTACCATATCCTTTAACCGTACCCGCCGCAACCGATCTAATTGGAGTTCCAACACTTGCTCTAAAGTCCACCCCGTTGTGGGTTCC
>SL_3KL_010_SEDDRAFT_10002029_pt1 | contig 18568 bp, 22 predicted proteins | sample SodLakKL_010_SED_2_FD_10381 | JGI IMG/M metagenome (IMG submission 10381) | reverse complement strand
CCCGCCATTGACGCAGATCGTCTTTATGTGACCGGCGGGTCATACGGCGGGTTCATGACCAACTGGATGATCGGCCACACCGACCGGTTCAAAGCAGCCGCAACCCAACGATCCATCAGCAATTGGCTGTCTTTCTACGGTACGAGTGATATCGGGTTTTATTTCGCCAGCGACCAGACCGATGGTCACCCACTTGAAGACAGAGAGAATCTCTATGAGCAATCGCCGATAAAATATGCAAAAAACATAAAAACACCGACCCTGATCTTACATTCGGACAAGGACCACCGTTGTCCGATGGAACAAGCCCAACAGTTCTACGCCGTGCTTTCGACCCAAGGTGTCGATACCAGACTGGTTTGGATGAAAGGTGAAAACCACGAGCTCTCACGTGGCGGCAAACCCCAGGCACGCTTCAAACGTCTTGAGGAAATCACCCAATGGTTCAAAACCCACTAGCGATATGACCCCGGAATTTCCGGGGTCTTCTATATAAAAAAAGAGCCCAAAGGGCCCTTGGATCAGTTCTCGACAAACCTGCCTGTCTCCTGATGATAAATGACGATGCGACTGTCTTGTGCAACGGCGACATAGATATCCTGATGCACTTTGAACTCGATGAAAAAGGGAATATCGAAACTGAAATCATCGTGGTGTGATAACCCGGGATCGGTTAGTTCGAATCGGACGTTGTCATAGATGCTCATTGAATCGATGATCGTTCCTTGATCGGATGAATTAAGCAACGCCACCGCTTGTTCGACAGTGAAAGGCAGTGGCCAATCGACAAGCTTCACCTCTTCATGATCAAGCACTGGAATCAAAAGCAGTTTTGTTTGACTCTTCGACCTGCCATAGGCGAAAAAGCCCCCGGGACGCATCGGAACATATTCCAGAAAATAATCATAATCACAACCGGTCTCGACAACGAAGAAAACGTCATCCAATTCATTGAACTCAGCTGCCAGTCGTGCGGCATCATCCATACTCCGTTGTTCTTCCTTGATATCACAACCACCAATCAAAAACACCACGAGAAACAGCAAACACAACACTTTCATAATCAAAAACCTCCCTACCCTTTTCATATATGCTATCGTATTGAGTTTGAAAAAGCCAGTAAAGACCTTAGAATGCAATACAAGTGACTTATTTTACAAATAAAGCATTTTATTACAAATAAACTTTGCCGTGTGCAAGCGTGACATCACAAGATTATGTAAAGGATAGCGTGAGACACACATAAGAGACGTATCGGTTTATTTTTGAGTAGATGCATGTTATCATGTTCCATAAGAAAATGATGGAGTGATTGCAATGAAGAAAATGATAATGATGGTGCTTCTAGGGATAACCACCCTGGTTATCGGTGGGTGTGATATCATCCAAGAGGAAATCGAACGCGCAGAATCGATTGAACTTGAAGATTTCGTCGTCGATATCGCCGATAGAAGCCTTCTGCTCAAAATAACAAGCAGCGCTGATGAACAGGTCATCGAGGATGTCGTTGTGAACGATGTCCAGTACGAACTGATTCCCGAGGGTGATGATTGGTACTTGCTGGAAAACGTTCCGGTAGAAACCAGTTATGTCATCGGCGATGTCTATTACCGTACCGGTGTCGGTGTCCGGCTATCTTTCGATGTCGATTTTGACATCACCATCGATGATGCCGTCGATCAGCTGCCCACAGATATGGTCACAATCATAGACGATAGTGTCCAAATCGGTGATTACACCTTTAGCGAAAGCGCTGATGAACTGATCGACATCGCCAGCGAGAAGAACTTTACCGTCGATGAACTCGACACCTGGGTCTGGGTGATAATTGAAGACGAAATGCCTGTCTACGCAGTCTTTACCTACGCCGATACCCTTTATGTGGTTGAAGCACCGGATACAGCAGATGAATATATCGATTAATGCTTCAGGCCATCTGCGGATGGCCTTTTTTATGACAACCGGCAACAAAACGCATCAAGGTGGGAAATTGCGAAAAAGATTGTATTTGCGACAACTTGTGATATAATAGGTAAGCTCGATAGAAGGCGTTTATCAAGACGCTTTATCGTTCCACCTTTTAAAGCGGACTAAAACGCTGTTGAAAACAGCTTTTTTTTATGCCTTTTTACAGGAATCAAACCAAGGAGAACTATATGACATTTGAACAAATGAATCTGCACCAAAGCATCAAATCAGCCATCAGACAAAGCGGGTATGAAAACCCCACGGAAATCCAGGCAAACGCCATTCCGTATTTATTGGAAGGTAGAGATATGCTCGGCAGTGCCCAAACCGGCACCGGTAAAACCGCCGCTTTTGCGCTACCAATCATCCACCATGTCGAAAAACGCATGACATCCGGAAGAAAAAGGTTGCCTACGGCACTTATTCTTGCGCCTACACGTGAACTCGCCCTGCAAATCAAAGAAAGCTTTGACACCTATAGCTCTAAAAATCAAGTAAAAGCCATTGCCATCTACGGTGGGGTACCGAAAAGAAACCAGATCATCAAGCTGAAACGCGGTGTCGATATTCTGATCGCCACACCGGGCCGGCTACTCGATTTGCTCGAGATGAAAATCGTCAGACTGAACGCCATCAACCATTTTGTGCTTGATGAAGCCGATCAGATGCTTGATATGGGCTTTATCGACGATGTGAACAAAATCATCGCGCATCTACCGGAAAACAGACAAAGCATGCTTTTTTCTGCGACCATCCCGAAACCGATCGTGTTATTGTCACAACGAATTTTGACAAATCCGGTACGTGTTGAAGTCATCGCAGACAACACACCGCTAAAAACCGTCGAACAATCGGTATGTTTTGTGGATAAGAGCAGTAAAATAAATCTACTGAAAGATATTCTAAAACAGGACACGACAACCTCGGCGTTGGTGTTTGTCCGTACCAAAAGCGGTTGCAACCGGATTGTGAAGCAACTTCTTGACAACGGTATCGCTGCGGATGCCATTCACGGCAACAAAACACAAATCCAAAGACAAAAAGCCTTGAATAAATTCAAAGCCAACGAAACCAGCGTGCTCGTCGCGACGGATGTTGCCGCACGCGGCATCGACATCAACGCATTGAGCCATGTCATCAACTACGATATGCCGGAAAAACCGGAAACCTATCTGCATCGGATCGGTAGAACAGCGCGCGCGGGGAAACTCGGCAGTGCTCTTAGCTTTTGCTCTCCAGAGGAAAACCATCTACTGAAAGCCATCCAGAAACACATTGATATGCGCATTGCCGTGGATGCCACCCATGCCTATATCCAGAAAAACACCCAGAAGACAAATCAGCGTTCACCACAAAATCGTAGCGGCCAGCCGCGTCACACAAAACAAAAATCCGTAAATTTCTCAACGAAAAAACCGAACGACACGCAACGTAAAAAACGTGAGAAGTACACCGCGGAAACGGCTGATTCATTTAGAAACACCGCCCGCAAACGTACGAAAAACTATGGCAAGAAACGCCGTAATTTTTCTCCTCAGGGCGGTTATTGATTCACTGCCCGGAATAAATCATAAGAAAAACTGCATCCAATCACAGGTGATACCTTGCCGATGATTGATGCAGTTTTTTTGTACTTTTTCTTATGTGTCGTGATTGCGAGGTATATGCTAATTTCGTCTTTTATCGTCCAACGTGAAAGTATTCTTGATATGGTTGGTGATTTCCTGAAACGGGATATCGTAGTCGTCGGTCAACCGCACCGTGTGTGTGTTTGTCTTGAGATGAGGCAATAGCTTTACCTCAACTGCCTGACGACGCTTGAAATAAGCAAGGATGCCTTCATACCCTGTATATCCCATTTTCTGGGCGTTTTTCTGCTTGGCGATATAGGCAATGACAAGGTCGATCCAATCTTTGAAGAGCGCCTTATTGTTCGTCTTTCTTTGTTCGCTTACAAAAGCGATGCGATTTTCGACATCGGCTTGTTCGATATAGTAAAGGATGCTTTGCATCGGTTTCAAAGTGGAAAGCAACGCATTTAAATAGACATGGATTTCTGTTTCGGTGAGGTTGAAGTTCAACAAGAGTTCGTTGATGTGGTTTTGCAGAAAGACACATTCGAAGATGTACAGGGTGTTGGGATCGCGGGTTTGAGCGAAGCGAAGCCATCTTTTCAGGTGCATTTTCTTGAAGGCATCGATATCTTTCGTGCGGTAGATCTCGAAAGCGCCGAAATCGGCATCGAAGTTCTGATGGTGGTTTTCAAGGGGGATTTTCATATAGGCCACAAGATAGTTGCCGTCCTCTTTGATGGTATGTGCCTTGATCTTATCGGCGAGATCGTGGTATTTCTCGAGATAAAAACGATAATCTTTTTCATTCATGATGGCGATCCATGCCAAATCAAGCGGATGGAGATCCCCTTCACTATAGCGCTTCACTCGAATATCGTCTGCGGATAACACTTCCTCAAGCCGTCTTGAGAACGTGGTTTTACCGCTTCCGGGCAACCCCTCGATGAAAAGACAATCCAGCATATAACGACCTCCTAAGGTGTTCAATCAACCCAATTGTAATCAATCGACAGGCCGATATCAACAAAAAGATGTGTTTACATTGGCATAATCTTGGTTTATCATTGTTTTGAGAACCAGAAATGAGGATGATAACGATGATATTATATTTAATCAGACACGGCCAGACCGATGCGAACATCGAGGGCATCTATCAAGGGAACATGGATGTAGAACTCAATGATAAGGGCAAGGAACAGGCTAAACGACTTGCCTGGCGTTTACGCAACTTCCCATTCGACGCGCTTTTTGTCAGCCATTTGAAACGGGCGCTTGATACGGCGATCACCATCCTTGAGTATCACGATCTGACACCGAAGATCAAAAAGGACCTAGAAGAGATATCAATGGGCGAGTGGCAGGGCAAGACGAGAGAAGAAGTGAAGAAGACCTATGCCGCTTTCATCAAGGATAGAGAAAGCAAGAAAGACTTCTATACCCGTCCGATCCCCGGCGGTGAATCGTATGTCGCTTTCCAGAAACGGGCCGTTGGTGTTTTTGAGGATATTCTGAAAGAAACCGAAGGCAAGCACGTTGCCGTGGTTTGTCACGGTGGCATCATCAAAGCTGTGATCGGACATCTTCTATCGCTCGACATTACCAGGCATCGTGATTTCGAAATCTACAACACATCCATCACCACCATCGAATATGACAAGAAGAAGGATCGTTTAAGGCTCATTACACTCAACGACACGGCCCATTTGGTTTGATTCTTGCCGGTATCCAAAATAAAAGGCACACTTCGATCCGTTTTCGGTCCGGGATGTGCCTTTTCGTATCGTGAAACTAATGGATGGAAATGGTGCCGGAAAGGGATGAGTTTTTCAGGATTTCAAACGGGGTCTTTTCCTTGTTCGTAATCGAGATGTCACCCGATACGGATTTCAGATGGACTTTCTTGGGATAGGTTTCCCTCGCCTGAAGATCGCCACTGACTGTTTTGAAGAACAGGGTATCGCACGTGAAGGTATCCACCTGGATATCACCGGATACGGTTTTGAGTTGCGCGTCCTGCTTAACGTCCGTATTGCGAAGCGCGACATCCCCATTGACCATGGAGATGTTGAGTTCATCGAACTTACCTTTGTCGATTTCAAAATCACCGTTCACGGTATTGATGCGTAGCGAATCGCTCAAAAGAGACTTGAAGGCACCATCGCCGTTAATGGTGATAAGCTCGATCTTGCTGGCTTTGAGATAGTCGGCTTTCGTATCACCGTTGGTTGTTTCGTGATGCAGGCTGTGCATGGAGATGTTTTTCGGGATCAGGATGGTGAACACAAGACCTTTATCTCTTTTGAAATAGCTGGATACCGAACTGTATTTCGGTCTTTCGATGCGTATCGTGTTGTTTTCGAATTCGATTGTGTAGCCCTTTAAGGCTTGCTTGTTCGAGATGTTGATATGGACCTTGTCGTTTTCGCTTTCTTCAAAGACGATGTCATCATTGCTCAATTTGATATAAAGATTATAACCATCTTCAACCTCGAAATCGGTATCAAGTGAAACGTCCTTGGGTTCATCCTTGTGATCGGCTTGCTTTTCTTCCTCAAGCGCCGCAAGTTCCTCGGCTATTTGCTGCACATCGCCGAATTTTTTGGTTATCTCTGCTTCGGACAACCCTTCTTCGATGGCCGAATCAATCATGTCCTGATAATCAGAGATGATATCATCGATGCTTTTTGAATCGATGTTTCTAGCTTTCAGTGCGTTCTTTAAATCGCTTAAGAATTGTTTCATCATCGCTCACTCCTTGGTTGAGAATTTGGTAGACACCACTGATGAAGGCGTCCCATTCGTCCTTTTGACGTAGAAAATGATTGATGCCCTTATACGTCATACGATAATACTTTCTGGGGGCACCGGCTTGTGATTCCTTCAAGTAGGTATCAAAGAAACCCTCTTTGGTAAGCCTTCTTAAAATTGGATAGATCGTGTTTTCCGTGACATCGATTTTTTGTGAAAGACGGTTGATGATTGCATATCCATACAAGTCCTCATCTACCAGAAAAGACATCACGCAGATTTCCAGAATCCCACGTTTGAATTGAGATTTCATAACATCACCTCAATGTCATAATAACACAGTACTGTGTAATACACAACACCTGAATAAAAATTTTTTCAGAATGCACAAAAAATGACAAATGATAAGAGTCATGGGATAATAAAACGGTCACACGTATGAAGGAGATGCCATGAAAAAACAGAATCTTGCCCGAGGCGACATCAAAAAACAACTGCGAATCCTTGCTGTTCCGGCTGCTTTCGGCTTTTTGTTCAATACACTTTTCAACGTGGTGGACAGTTTTTACGCCGGTAGAATCGGGACAGACGCGATAGCGGGAATGACGCTTTCCTTTCCTGTTTTTCTACTATTACTCGCACTAGCGACCGGGGTTGGAAACGGCATCAATGCTCTAGCGGCCATTGCCCTTGGGGCGAACGATGAACAGCTTTTCCATAAGCTTTTCAAGAATACGTTATACATCGCCATCGTTACGGGCGTAATGATTCCGCTCATCGCCCCGTATTTCACACGGTTGTTGTTCGTGTGGCAAGGCGCTCAGGATCAACCGCTCGAATATGGACTGCGTTACATGACGACCGTGATGGTCGGGTATGTCTTTTTCATGTTGAATTTCACCTTGAACGGCATGCTTTATGCACAGGGAAACTCGAAACCCTTCCGGAATTTCCTGATGGTGGCTACCGTTGTCAACATCGTCTTGAATCCGCTATTCATCTTCGGTTTCTGGATCATTCCGGGCATGGACACCGCCGGAATCGCCTTGGCGACGGTTCTGGTGCAAATAGGCGGAACCGTGTATCTATTCTGGCATCTACTCCGTTCGCCGAAATTCAACCTTGCTTTCTTCAAGGATACGACTTTTGATTGGGGTGTGATCCGGGACATCCTAGGACAAAGCCTACCCGCTGCACTCAACACGGCAACGATCGCCATCGGGATTTTCATCATCAATTTCTATGTGATGTTTTACGGCGGTACATCAACGGTGGCGGCCTATGGAATCGCCATACGGATAGAACAACTGGCGTTGGTTCCGACCATCGGTCTGAATGTCGCGGTTTTGTCGATTGTCGGTCAAAGCTACGGAGCCAGGAAAATGCCGCGTATCTACGCCGCCTGGAGACAAGGCACCATCGCCGGTTTGATCATCATGGCCATCGGCGTGGTGGTGATTGTGCCATTCGCACCGCAGCTGATTCGTCTTTTTGATGATTCAAGCGCTGTTGTTGATGCCGGTACGACATACTTGCGCATCGAGGCATTTGCATTCTTGAGTTATGTGTTTCTGAATATCGGCATATCGGTTCTTCAAGGGGTAAAAAAACCGATGTTCGCACTGTGGATCGGATTATACAGGCAGGTTGTCCCTTTGGGTCTTTTCTATCTTCTGGGTACCATTCTCGCGATGGGTATTCTCGGTGTATGGTGGGGCATTGTCATCATCAACTGGAGTGCCGTGGCGATAACCTTGGTCTATGTTACCCTCACCTTAAGAAAAAAGAAAGCCAAGATGGATGAAGAAGAAGTCTAGCGGACATCATAGCCGCTAGACTTTTTCATTCCAAGGATTTAAGCTTGTCGTACAATGCGTTGAACCCCGTTTGCGCTTTACACCTGCCGTAGGAGAGGTTCCTGTTTTCACCGAATTCAAGCAAAAACATTTTTGTCAGTTCCGCGGTGGTCTGCTCAAGGGTGGTCATGAATTGCGCATAAGCGAAATCATAGGCTTTTGTGCCTTTCTCATAATGGGCATCGATCATCGTTTCCATCAATTGATCCAGGGGCCATAGTTTCAAGTGCATCAATTCATGAACGATGACTTCTTCGAGGTTTTCGTGTTTCGGGTTCGCTGTATTAAGCTGCAACAGGACTTTTTTATCGTCTGTATCGATTTTCAAGTCGCCTGTCTTGTGCCAAGCGTTGTCATCAATACATTCGAGGCGGACATCGAAATTGTTCTTTATGCGCAGTTTCTCAGTCCATTTGATTCTCAAGGCTTCTAATTTACGTTTTTCCATAATATCACCTCATTGGTTATTTTCAATCAATCTCAGCATAGCATACCTTGTTCATGATTCAAACCATCGGCTGGAACAATTCATCCAGGGTATGAGCAAATCATTTGCAAATAATACCCCTATGGGTATAATGGGACGTGAAAGATGACTTAATCGTGAAAGGGGCAATGCTCATGAAATGCGATCCGGCGCTCATCAATAGGCTCAAACGTGCCAACGGCCAGATGAAGGGTGTTATAACCATGATGGAAAGCGACAAATCTTGCGGCGACATCGTCGCACAGTTGAAAGCGGTCAGAACCAGCATCGACAAAGCGATCGGGTTGGTGACGACCCAAAATCTTCTGCAGACGATGCAGCACGATCTTGATGTGGATTTGCCTGAAATAAAACACGCGATCAATTTGATCATCAAGGGCAAATAATGACAGGAGGCATCACACCATGTTTGATTTTAACGTAGAAACAACAAAAGAAAGCAGCGTCTTCGATGAGACCGGCTTGTGGGATTTTCTCATCATCGGCTCGGGTCCTGCCGGTTTCAACGCCGCACTTTATGCCAAACGCAAGGGTTTGAGTGTCGGCATCCTTACCGACGAGATTGGTGGCCAGCTGCACAATACCACCACGGTGGACAACTACTTGGGCTATTCCTTGATAGACGGTGCGGATTTATCGGCCAAGTTCCTGGATCACATCAACACGTTGGCCATACCGATATTGAAAAACATCAGGGTAACAAAACTGAAAAAAGACAATCAGGATTTTGAACTGGGTATCTCCGATGGGCGGACATTGAAGGCAAAAACCGTACTGATCGCCACTGGAGGGCTGCCACGCAAGCTGGATATTCCCGGTGAAGAAGCCTACGCCAACCGCGGTGTCTCATATTGCGCCACGTGCGATGCCCCGTTTTATAAGGATAAGCATGTGATTGTGGCCGGTGGGGGCAATAGCGCCGCCGAGGGTGTGATCGACCTTGCGGCCTGGGCCAATAAAATCACGGTCGTCCACCGCAGCCAGTGGCGCGCTGATGAGATTCTGCTTGAAAAGCTGAAAGATATCCCGCAGTTGAGCGTGCATTTGGAAACAGAGATCAAAGCGGTCCTGGGCGATAAGCGTATGACCGGTGTCGCGGTGTACGACAAACTAAAGAAGAAGACCTACGAAATCGCGGCCGAAGGATTGTTGATCGAGATCGGTAACGTGCCGAATTCTAACCTCGTTTTCGGACTTGCGAAAACCAATGACAAGGGTGAAATCATCGTCGGAGCCAACCAGATGACTTCTGTTGCGGGCCTGTTCGCCGCCGGGGATGTGACGACCCAACCCGACAAGCAAATCATCATTTCCACTGCTGAAGGTGCCAAAGCGGCCCTAGCCGCCAATCAATATCTAAACAAAACTTATAAGGAGAGAAGATAACATGGCAAATTTATTGAATGAAGAAAACAAGAAACAAATCAGGGATTTTCTAAAACCGATGAAAAACCCTATAACCATGGTTTTATTCACCAAGGAAGGCAGTTGCCAGACCTGCAAGGAAACCAAGCAACTCTTGAGCGAAGTCGAAACATTGAGCGATAAGGTCAATGTCGAATATAAGGATTTGAACCAGGACAGTGCTTTGGCAGAGGAATACGGCGTAACCATGGCACCGAGTTTCGTGGTGCTCGATGCTCAAGGTATGTACAAAGGTGTCAAGTTCAATGGCATTCCCGCGGGACATGAAATCAACTCGTTTTTAAGCGCGCTCATCGACATGTCCGGTCATGATTTCGGCTTCGACAAAAAAGTGCTCGAGCGGCTGAAAAAGATCGATAAGCCCGTGAACATCAAGGTGTTCATCACCCTGAGCTGTCCCCATTGTCCGGGTGCGGTGCAAAACGCGCACCGTCTGGCGATGTTGAACGAGAACATCGAGGGCGAAATGATCGAGGCGCAGACATTCGCTGAACTTTCCAACCAGTACGATGTTTCGGGTGTGCCGAAAATCGTCATCAACGACAAACACGAACTCATGGGGAACCAACCACTGGAATCCTATCTGGATACCTTAGAAAAGCTTTAAATAGAACATTGAACCGTCTGCATCGTGCAGACGGTTTTTTTAGGTATGTTGTAAATGAATAGACAGAAGCTGTTTTGACACCTATAATTAAATCATCAGATATTATTCTAAATCTAAAAAGGATATGCGCCGAAACTGTTACGGTTTCGGTGAGGGGGGGACATTATGTCAAGACCAGAAGTGCTCGTTATCGGGGGTAGCAATCTCGATATCATCGGCACATCGCTGCAGACGCTGATTCCTGGTGATTCAAATCCCGGAAGCATCAAAAGAAGCGCCGGTGGTGTCGGTAGAAACATCACCGAGAACCTGGCACGGCTTGGCTTGCCTGTTTCTTTCATTACAGTACTGGGAGAGGACAGGACCGGCAGAAGATTATTGAACACTTTGGAACAGTTGGATGTGGATATGGTGGTGAAAACCACGGATAAGACATCAATCTATATGGCGATTTGTGCCCCTGATGGTCAGACTGAAACTGCTATCAGCGATATGAAGATCATGGACGCTCTAAACAGTGATTTTCTTAGGGAACACCAAACGAAAATCGAGGGGGCCGAAATCGTGGTGGTGGATCCGAATCTTGATGAAGTTGCGCTAGACTTTGTGTTCAAACACGCTAGTCGTGTCTTTGTGGACGGTGTTTCAACAAGCAAGACGGTCAAACTGAAACCGTTTTTGCATCGGATCGACACCTTGAAGTTGAATCGACTTGAGCTTGAAGCCTTGAGTGAACCGGATGAAGGCACCAGGGAATTCGAAGCGAAAGCGATACAGGATCTTCTGTCTCAAGGCGTGAAACGTGTAGCCCTCACGCTCGGGGATAAGGGAGCCAAACTGATCACCCCCAAAGGTGAACTGTATCGAGAGCCGATTCATATACCCATCATCAATACCACCGGTGCAGGCGATGCGTTCATGGCGGGTCTTATCTACGCTGAAAAGCGCTCACTGCCGGCGTTGAAGACAGCGATGACGTTGGCCGAGATCACGATCGAGGCCAAATCGGCGGTCAATCCGGATTTAACCGCGGACATGCTGTTGGAAAGAATAAAGTAGAATGCTCTAGAGTGCGCCCGATCTGTAGACACGTAAAACAAATGTAACAAAAACACCGCCTTGTATACTGAAAACAAGGCGGTGTATTTAATTGGATTTCCCATAGTGACAGTAGGATAAAAGAAAACCAGATTTTTCACAAGCTTAGTCTAAACTGTACAGAATCGCCAACAGTTCACGGGTTTCAATGGCTTGGGAGTACTTGTAGGTACCCCGGTTTTCAGCAAGCATGTTGAGGGCTTCTTCTAGGGGGATGAAGTTCGGTTTCATACCGAGACTTATTTCTTCAGAGGTCATGTTGATTGGGCTTTGACGGTCATCGGTTTCGATCCTGTAGATGTGGTGCTCACGGTTGATATCTTTGTGGTATTCTTTGATAATCAGGGTTTCAACAGCTGTTCTTACGGTATGGCCCGTTTCCTCTTTGACTTCGCGTTTCAAGGCTTCGTCTAAAGGTTCTTCATCTAAGACCCCGCCACCAGGAAGGACATAGGTGTTGGAGGCAGCAAGGTGCATCAGCAAAACGGCATCATCTTTGATGATGACGGCTCTGACGGCTTTTTTGGCGGGTACATCTAGGTTTGCGGTATCTTCTTTCATCTCGATAATCATGATTGCCTCCTCATTGACACCCATTATCTTACCAAAAGCATTGCGGATACTCAAGGGGCTAGGTTTTCTTTCATTAGTCGTTTATCTTTTTACGTCCTTCGGCTATAATGTAGGTAGTCATGTAAAGGATGTGGTCCCATGCACGGGGATATGGTATATTTCGAACTCGGCATCGATGCCGTTGAGGAGACACTACGGTTTTATCGGACGCTATTCGATTGGCGCATTACCGAAAGCCATCTGAACGATACGCGGTATTTTCTAATCGAGACACCGGGAAAGAAAATCGGCGGCGGTTTCGATGCGAAACTGAAACCGAAAGCGGCTACCGTCATGCTTTATATCGCTTGTGATGATATCGAAAAGATCCTCAGTCAGATTGCGACTTTCAAAGGAGCCGCTATCATCAAAGGTAAAACCTTGATCAGTGATGCATACGGCAAATATGCCATCATCAAGGATCCGAGCGGTAACCTTGTCGGTCTGCAAGAGGATTGATTTTAGCTAAAGCCATGAAATATCACTGAACAGCAACGAACGGAGGAAAGCCAATGGAACCGCTTATCGTTATTGCCGTTTTACTCATTATCACCAGTATCCTTGCGCATATCTATCAAGCACTGGATCTTTTTGTCTATGTTGTGGCTGTCATGGCGATGGTCATGGCTCTGATTACTTTCGCCTGGCTGCAGCTTTACATTGTCAGTTTGAGCCTCCTTATAAGCAGCGTGGCTTTGGGCGGTCTGTTTTTCCTGTACCGTCATTGGCGTCATCTATGATTTACAAGGTGGATATCTTCGGAGTTCACCTTTTCTTATCTATGTCTGTTTCACTGATTGGAGCCAAATATGAAAAAACTTGAAGATTATCAGACCATTGAAAACACAATCGAGATGATTGGATGGGATTTTTCTTTTCTCGCGGACAAAACCAGGGAGGAACCTTTGCCTTGGTCTTATGAGACTTTGGTTAAAAGACGATTGAAACCGGCGCACCGGCTGCTTGATATGGGTACCGGCGGCGGTGAGTTTCTTTTGAGCTTGAGACATCCCGATCACCTGATCACGGTAACAGAAGGGTATGCACCGAATCACGATCTGTGCCTGAAACGGTTGAAACCACGGGGTATAGACGTCGTCTTTTGTGAAGGCGACGGGTTCTTGCCACTTCCTGATGCGACATTCGATATCGTTATCAATCGCCATGAGTCATATAACCTAGAAGAAGTGTACCGCATTTTGAAACCCGGTGGGTTTTTCATCACCCAACAAGTCGGTTCTGAAAACAACACGCCTTTAATAAAAGCGTTGCTTGGGGATTTGAAGAAGCACGCAAAACCATTCACGTTAAGCCGGGAAATTGAAAGAGCCGAAAAAGCCGGCTTTATTGTGCTGGATCATAACGAAGCTTTTCCTTATCAGAGATATCAAGACATCGAAGCGGTGATTTTCATGGCGAAAATCATCCAGTGGGAATTCCCGGACTTCTCCGTGAAACGTTGCTGCGCGGCACTAACCAGAATCGAAGCCATCATTCAGTCCGAAGGTTACTTCGGATCAAAGGAGCACCGATTTATGTTTGTGGCCAGAAAGCAGGTGTGCAACCATGGTTGATGCCGATAAGACAACAAAACATCTATTGATGCATGTGAACCGTTATGAAGGCACACAGGTTGATGATTTGATCAAGCTGTGCTATCAAAACAGTTTCGGACCGGCGCACTTGCATCAAAATCCCGATAGAAAGACCATTGCGGCNTATATAAAACAAGAGTTAGATGCCGGTGTTCCCGCAATGGCAAGTCCGTTTGAAGCTATCGGTAACGGTTACTACCGGGTTCATCTTTGCGCCGTTCAACAAGGGTTGCTTTCCTTAGATGCATTGATCACAGCGTTTTTCACTTCCATGACAGAGCGCTCAGGGTTCAATGATAAAACGCTTGAACATTTCAAAAAACAGTTAACCCTACTGATACAACTGGCAGAAGAAGACCGCCTACCCTTAAAACTTCATACAGTGCTGGATGGCATCAACGATTACCTTGCCTCGGGGATACGCCCCATAAGACACAGCGATATTTTCAGAAAAAACCATCACCCGGCCTACCGGGTCATACACAGAGATTATATTGTCAAGGAGGTAAACAATGGATAAGAAAGTCATTGTCAAGGATCGGACGTTTACAGGCATCGCGAAAAATCCCTCGTTGCTCGGTTTCGGCTGCATGCGGTTTCCGAAGTTATCTGAAACCGAACTGGCCATCGATGAAACCGTAAGCGAACAAATGATCGACGAAAGCATCAAACGGGGCGTGAACTACTTCGATACCGCCTATCCCTACCACCACGGCTTATCCGAGACTTTTATCGGTAAAGTGCTACAAAAATACCCGCGGGACCGTTTCTATCTTGCGAATAAAATGCCGGGTTGGAAAGTTAAGACGGTTGAAGATGCAAAAGAAATCTTCTTTGAACAACTGAAGAAGTGTCAGGTCGAGTATTTCGACTACTATCTTTGCCATGCCCTCAGTAAAGACAACTTTGAAGTCTACAAGCAACCCGGTATCATGGATTTTCTCTACAAGATGAAACATGAAGGGAAAATCAGACATCTCGGTTTCAGCTTCCATGACACGCCTGCGGTGCTTAAGGACATCATTCAAGCGTATGACTGGGACTTCGTCCAACTCCAAATCAACTATCTCGACTGGGATTACCAGGACGCCCAGCAACAGTATGAGATTGTCAAGAACCACGGGATACCTTGTATTGTGATGGAACCGGTCAGAGGCGGCACCCTGGCAACACTCTGTGAAGCCTCACGCAAAGTCTTAAAGGATGCAAGACCCGATATGAGTGTCGCCTCATGGGCGATCCGCTACGCGGCCAGTCTCGATAATGTCATGGTTGTCCTAAGCGGCATGTCCAATATGGAACAGACGCTCGATAACATCAATACGCTCAGCGATTTCAAACCGGTAGATGCCAAAGACCAGAAGATCATCGACAAAGCCCTGAGATTATTTTTAGAAAACAACACCATTCCCTGTACCGACTGCAAGTACTGTCTGCCATGTCCCGAAGGCCTCGATATCCCCGGGCTTTTCACGATATACAACGACTATCTCCTATCGAAGTTCGCCGCCAGGTTCATCCACCAATATGAACAACTAAAAGAAACCAAACGTGCCAATCATTGCATCGCCTGCGGTGCGTGCACAAGGCATTGCCCGCAAAACATCGACATTCCCGCCAAAATGGCGGCGATCGAAGAAAAATATGAAGCGTTGAAAGCAGAACAGGACCGGTAGATGCACATACGTTTTTAAGCGCTTCTCAAAAAAAACCAGCGCTTTTTGAGCGCTGGTTTTGCATTATCTTGTGATGAGAGCGTAAATCAGAATCGCGAGTATAATCAGAACCGGAACCGCGATCAAAAGGATTATCAACCAGGAATCGGTGTGATGGTGCGCTCTTTGGCCACGATCCAACATATCCTGATGGTTGTGCTTGTGTTTGTGAGAGTCCCGTTCAAAATCACGACCTGTGTAGGATTTCATAGGTTTGCCTCCGAACTATGACCTTATAGAAGCGAAATGGAAAACGGTGTTGTGATCCTGTTTCCTATAACACTTATATTGTACCATATAGCAAAAAATAGCGGCAATGATCGGTTTCATTGCAATAAAAAAACGCTTTCTTTCTCTTTTCGGGTCAAAACGCTTGTCTAATGATCTGCATAGTGCTATAGTTTTATTTAACAAAGGACGTGATTCTTATGTTCATCTCAAAAAAATTCGTACAAGTCCATCATCATAGATAACAGGTTTGCATTGTGATTTTCACGATACAAGCCTTCTTACTTATGCATCGATGGGCTTGTATCTATCAATAGACGTTCCCCGGATAGATACCTTCTATCCGGTTTTTTTATACCCTAATGAGGAGGCATCATTATGAAAACTTATGCTTATTACCACCACCATCATCGCTGAAACGGTTTGAATTGTTTAAAAATTCAGGCCTTTATTGACGTACCTAAGGTCTGACCAATGCTTAACGGTGAGACCGCTCACCGTTTTTTTTATTATAAGAAGAGGAGAAATCGACATGAAAAGCATTCGTGAAACATTCAAGAACCAGGCAGGGAAATTCGAAATCAAACAGACTTTGATCGATCTTGTGATCAAAGAGGGCTACGAACCGTTTGAACCTGAAGCATTTGAAGATTATATATCTTTTGCGAAGTTGAACACGCGGGTGAAACCCGCAAGCATGGTCAAACTCGTGGATAACCGGGGTGAAATACTTGTCTTAAGACCGGATGTGACCACCAGTATCATCAACGATGTGATTCCGCGTATGCAAAACGATGAGGCGCTGAAATTGTTCTATGACACCGATATCTACCGGATGCGTGCAGCATCTACCATTGAGAAAACCGCTCAGTTCGGTGTTGAATATCTTGGTCAGAACGGTGGAAACGCCGACCGGGAGATCATCGCTTTAATTCAGAGTATCTTTGCGTGTCTTAAACTTGATTACGTGCTTGAAATCGGTAACCAGACATTTCTGGATGCCTTGATCGGTGGACTGAGGAAGACCGATGCGGAAGTGAAACAGATGAAAGCGTGGATCATGCGGAAAAATAAAGACCGCTTCTTGAGGTATCTCGCTGAACGGTCTTTGCAGGAAGACAACGCACTGCATGCAGTTGCACTGCGGTTGTTCGACCTTGAGGGCAAGCAACAAAGACTCCGCGATATTCTGGAAACCTTGCCTTTGAATAAGACGATGCGCCGCGGTGCCGATACGCTTTTGACGCTCGGGGATCTGAGCGATAAGGATGAACGCATCACGTTCGATCTGGCGCTTCTCAGTGAATATGACTACTATCAGGGCATCGTTTTCCAGGGCTATCTGCCGGGCCAGAGTAAACCTGTTATCAAGGGCGGACGTTACAATCCGGTGAATAAGAAGACATCGAAGCGAGTGGCAGCCATCGGCTTCACCATCGATCTCGATGTGCTTATGGCGGGGGTGGGACAATGAATGCTGCATATCTTACAATTGCTCTGCCGAAGGGAAGAATCGGTAAGGATGCCATCGAGCGGTTGGCATCGCTCGGTATCAAATCCGTGGTGAAGACCGCTTCAAGAAAACTGGTCTTCTTCGATGAGATCCAACGGATTCGCTACATCTTCGTCAAGGCCTCGGACGTGGTGACCTATGTCAGCGAAGGGGTGAGCGATCTCGGTATTGTCGGGAAAGACAACATTTTAGAAGAGGATCGCCATGTCTATGAGATCAAGGATCTGGGTTTCGGAAAATGCGATTTCGCCATTGCCGGTTTCCCAGGAACAACACTTTACCAAAAAGATACGGTGTTGAAAGTGGCAACCAAATATCCAAATGTCGCCCGAGCGCATTTCCTGAAAAAAAGACAACCGATCCACATCATACCCTTGCAAGGCTCGGTCGAACTCGGTCCGATCATCGGCCTTAGTGATGTGATTGTCGATATCGTCGAGACAGGCAACACCTTGAAAGCCAACGGCCTTGAGATTCTAGAGCCGTTGATGGCACTATCGGCCCGATTGATCGTCAATCCTGCGAGTTATCGCTTCAAACATGAACGCATCAAAGCCGTGATGGCTTTGTTGGAAGAAAGGACGGAAAACAATGATTGATATCATCAAAGCCAGCAACACCGAAGCCATGCAGAAAGTATGGACCCGCTCCCAGCTCAACATAACGGCAATCAACGACACGGTTAGAAACATTATCGACCAGGTCATCAATGAAAAGGACACAGCGCTCTACCGTTTCACAGAACAGTTCGACGGCGTTCGGCCCGCGAACTTGAAACTGGATGGGAGCAGCCTCGAAGCGGCAACGGAAAAACTCGATGAAGCGTTGCTTGAAGCACTTAAACAGGCCGCTAAGAACATTCGTGCCTTTCATGGGGCTCAAAAGCCAAAGAACATCGATATGATGATAAACGGTGGGCGGGTCGAACAACGGTTCACCCCACTTGAAAGCGTCGGGCTTTATATCCCCGGAGGAACAGCAGCCTACCCTTCTACGGTGTTGATGAGTGCGTTGCCGGCGAAAATCGCCGGTGTTAAGAACATCGTGATGATCACGCCACCGCAAAAAAACGGCACGGTCAATCCCGCCATTCTGGCTGCGGCTCGGATTGCCGGCATCGACGCGGTCTATACAATCGGCGG
>SL_3KL_010_SEDDRAFT_10002028_pt1 | contig 18569 bp, 13 predicted proteins | sample SodLakKL_010_SED_2_FD_10381 | JGI IMG/M metagenome (IMG submission 10381) | reverse complement strand
TTCCGGATCAAAAAATGGTAACGCCAAAATGTGCAAGCACCATATGCAAAATCAGTCCCAGCATAAACATCCCGCCAAACTTGCGGTTATGAACAAAAGCATAGGATGAATACCAGAGCGGCCAGGCATCTTTCGGATAATATGAAGGGCATTCTTCAGGGGTGGGTTTGGTAAACACCCGCCGGATGGTACCGAGATAAAAAGGCAATGCCACAAGAACCAGCAAAAGTGCCACGGAGAAGAAACCGGTAGCAATCAGATAGAAAACAACGAGGTATTGCAGGGCAAATAATACCAAGGTCGTTCTCCGGGCAGCCAAATGCCCGATAATCACCGGAAACGTTCTCACTTTTCTGGGTTTATCCCAGGGTATCTTGTCAATATGTTTCCCGAACAATACCGCTGTCGGGCCCAGAGCATATGGTAAACTTGCGATGGCTACATCCCATGACCAAAAACCTGTGATGGCAAGAAAACCACCGCCGATCATCATGGGCCCCCACACCACTACCACGAGGGGTTCACCCAAACCGATATGTTTAAGCGGCCAGTTGTAGGCAAAAAGAAGCACAACCCCCACCAGGAAAAACCATAAAACGGTTGTACCGGAAGCAATCACCAGCCAGATACCTGCAAGGGCTCCGATCAATGCGGTTAGAAATGCCATCCTGCGTGACTGCCCAAGGGACATGAAACCCTGCTCAACCGGCTGGGTGCCATACTGCGTGCGAAAAGCATTGTTTTTGTCAATGCCCCTCCGGTGATCGGTCAGATCGTTGAGGATATTGTTGGCAGCATGAGCCATCAGCAGGCCCACGAGCAATACTAAAAATCTTGTCCAGTCAAAATGGCCTGCCATCTGGGCATACATGCCGGCAATGATGCCTGCAAACAGGGTCATTAAAAGGACTGCAGCCCTGGTAGATATCAACCAGCGACTAAAAGGGTCAAGAGCGTCCCATTGTGCCTTGTCTTTCACGCGGGGTATGCCGGCAAGCGCTTTGCGCCACATACCTGTATCGGGTCTGAGCAATGTATATTTTTGTTGCATTTATTTATAGTTTTGAAATGGGATTTCTGTGTAAAACATCAAAAAAACAATAAAAACATCAAAAGGTTTGAAAAAAGGAAACAGAATCAGGCAGGGTAGTTTCTAAGAGTAAGGATTTCCTGCATTTGCTGCTGGTAATGTTCTGCCACACTCTTTGCTTTTTCAGCAAAGTCTTCTCCCTGTGAGGCGTATAAAACAGCCCTGGACACATTCACAAGGATTCCTGCATCCTTTGTTAGTGTTTTTGCAGCAATTTGCTGTAAATCACCACCCTGTGTTCCCACCCCGGGTATGAGCAGGAAATGCTCCGGAATGATTTCCCGGATCGAATCCAGCATTTCAGGATGAGTGGCGCCGACTACATACATGGTGTTTTCCAGATTACCCCACTTGGAGCTTTCTTCGATCACCAGTTCAAACAGCTTTTTCCAGTAGCAGGTTTTAATGCCCAGTTTTTCAAGCAATGTCGGTAATTGCGGTTGCAAAACCTGGAAATCAATGGAACCGGGGTTTGAAGTAAGGGCCAGTATAATCGCCCATTTCCCTTCATAAGAGAGAAAAGGTTTCACGGCATCATGACCCAGGTAGGGATTTACTGTAACCGCATCAAAGCCCAGATGTTCGAAAAAAGCGCCGGCATACTGAAGAGACGTATTACCAATATCGGCACGTTTGGCGTCGGCAATGGAGAAAACGGGTCCTTCGGGGTGCTCCGACAGGTATGCCATGGTTTTCTCCAGGCTTTTCCAGCCTTTGCTCCCACGGGCTTCATAAAAAGCCAGGTTTGGTTTATAAGCAACCGCGGCACCAATGGTGGCATCAATAATCATCCGGTTAAATGCAAAAACCGGATCATCGGGATATTTTTTTTGGATATGGACAGGAATACGCTCCGGGTCTGTATCTAACCCGACACAAAGAAAAGACTTCTTTTCCTTAATCAATTGAATGAGTTGCTGCCTGTTCATGTTATGAGGTTTCAGGATACACCTTCTTTAAGCTTTTCTGCATTTTCGGCAACCTGCAGCGCATCGATGATGTTCATAATGTCGCCGTCTATGATGGCCGATAAATTATAAAGTGTAAGTCCGATACGGTGATCGGTAACCCTACCCTGCGGAAAATTATATGTTCTGATTTTGGCTGACCTGTCACCGGTGGAGACCATGGTTTTTCTCTTGGACGCGATCTCATCCAGATACTTCTTGTATTCCATGTCAAAGATTCTGGAGCGGAGCACTTTCATGGCTTTCTCCATATTTTTGATCTGCGATTTCTGATCCTGACAGGAAACAACAATACCTGTTGGGACATGGGTTAAACGCACTGCCGAATAAGTGGTGTTTACAGACTGGCCGCCCGGACCGGAAGAACAAAAAGTTTCCTTTTTGATGTCGCCGGTTTTGAGTTCAATATCAAACTCATCCGCTTCGGGCAATACAGCAACTGTGGCAGCACTGGTATGCACCCTACCCTGTGTTTCTGTCTGCGGAACCCTTTGGACACGGTGCACCCCCGATTCATACTTCAGGATGCCATATACACCATCGCCTGAAACATTGAAGATCACTTCCTTGAAGCCTCCTGACGTACCTTCGTTCATGTCCACCAGTTCTGTACTCCATCCCTGCGATTCACAAAATTTCAGGTACATCCTGTAAAGATCACCGGCAAAAATCGCGGCCTCATCACCACCGGTACCGGCACGTATTTCTACAATGGCATTTTTGTCATCCTGGGGATCGGAAGGAATCAGCAAAACCCGTATTTCTTCCTCAAGTTTATCACGCTTTTCCTGTAAGTCATCCAGTTCCGATTTGGCCATTTCCCTGAACTCAGGGTCTTTTTCACCAACGAGTATCTCTTTGGCCGATGCGATATTGTCGACTACATTCTTGTATTCTCCATAAGCATCAACGATGGGCTGCAGGTCCTTGTACTCCTTGCTCAGGCGTATATACCGCTTCATGTCGCCGATCACCTCCGGATCAACGATCAATTGAGCTACTTCCTCATGCCGCCCCTTAATGGCCTGTAGTTTTTCCAATAACATGTCCTATGGTTTTTGACATGCAAAGTTACAAAAAAAGAGGGCTGCAATTACATCAGGAATAATCTATGCTTCCTTCAGGACTGTAAATGGTAAGTTTTTTGTTTTCAGCGGGTAGGACTTTCCCAACCTGTTTGGCCTCCAGATGGAAATCGGTACACAAAGCAATAAGCTCATCAGCGGCTGCCGGGTCATCAAGATATACTTCAAAACGGTGGCCCATATTGAACACGCGGTACATCTCGTGCCAGGATGCATCCGATTCTTTTTGAATATGCAGAAACAACGGAGGAGGCTCAAACAGACTATCTTTTACAACATGCACTGAATCAACAAAGTGCATTACTTTGGTTTGCCCACCACCGCTGCAATGTATCATCCCCTTGACATGTTTTCTGAAAGTTTTCAACATTTTTGACACCACCGGCGCATAGGTTCTGGTGGGGCTCAACAACAGTTGTCCGAGATTGAGAGGTAACCCGGCAATGGAGTCCGACACCAGTCCTGAGCCGGAATAGACCATGCTTTCATCCAAATCGGCGTCAAAAGTTTCGGAATAGGTCCGGGCGTAATTTTTGTGCAGTACATCGTGTCTGGCCGCAGTAAGTCCATTGCTGCCAATGCCGCTGTTGTAGCAGTCTTCATATTTGGTTTGCCCGAAAGAGGCCAGTCCGACAATTACATTACCGGCTGAAATCCGGTCGTTGGAGACCACTTCTTCCCTGGGCATACGGGCAACGACAGTAGAATCCACAATAACCGTCTTTACGAGGTCGCCCACATCTGCCGTTTCACCCCCTGTAAGTACCATATGGATACCCAGATCGTTCATTTTTTGCAGGAAGTTTTCCGTGCCGTTGATGAGTGCGGTCAATACCTCACCGGGGATATTCTTTTTGTTTCGGCCGATGGTGGAAGAAACCAGGATGTTATTTGTGGCACCGACGCATAGGAGATCGTCCAGGTTCATCACTATTGCATCCTGCGCTATCCCCTCCCACACAGACAGGTCGCCGGTTTCTTTCCAGTAGAGGTAAGCCAGTGATGATTTGGTACCGGCCCCGTCGGCATGCATCACATTACAGAACAGGGGGTCGCTGCCAAGGTAATCAGGTACGATTTTGCAGAATGCTTTAGGATACAAACCTTTGGAGAGGTTCTTTATGGCTTTGTGAACATCCTCTTTTCCAGCAGACACTCCTCTTTGCTGATACCTGTCCATCATTGGCGTCGGGGTTCTGTTGACGGTTGCGTGCCCGGTTCCTCTTCCCGCTCAGGTGGTTCATAATCCTCACGGATCACCCTGAATTCGGTTCGCCGGTTCAGCTGATGCGCCACATCCTGATGTTCCTCGTCAGGCAGGCTTGCAATGAATTCTTCCGTAAGCACTGTGCCGGCCTCAAACAGGAAGCCATCTCTTACAATATCCCTGTCAACCACACGCGGCCGTCTTTTTCCATATCCAACGGCTTCCAGTCTTGCGCTCTCAATCCCCTGATCCATTAAGTAGTCAACAACGGCACGGGCACGGCGAAATGAAAGTGTATCATTATACTCATGGGTACCCCGGCTGTCGGTATGTGATGCCAGTTCTATCACAATATTGGGGTTTTCCTGCATGATAAGAATCAGGCCATTCAGAGAGTCTTTAAACTGGGGTTGTAAGGCCCAGCTGTCAAATTCATACAGGATTTCGGGAAGTTCTACGGCAGTAATGGGAATGGGTGCAATGGCAATTTCAAGGTCAAACTCTCTGCTTCTTTCCAGTCCCATGGTAGATACGGCATCCCTTCCTGAAAAATAACCTGATTTATTTACCAGAATATCGAAATTTGTATTTCCCTTCACAATGGTTTCATCAAACAAAAACTGGCCATCCCGGTCGGTTTCCATCTGTTCCAGCGTGCCATCCGATCCGACCAGTTGAACGGTTGCACCCTGAACCACCGTTTTTGTGCTGTCGTCGAGAACGACACCACTGATGTTGAAAACCACCGGTGCCAGATAGAAGGAGAAAATGTCGTAGGCTCCGGTGCGGCCGCGGTTTGAGGTAAAAAAGCCCTGCTCGAGGCCCGGTTTGAAAATAATGCCAAAGTCATCGGCCGAGCTGTTGATGGGCACGCCTGCGTTTACCGGTTCCGTCCAGCCGTCAGGGGTCAGTGTCGACCTGAAAATATCCAAGCCTCCCATGCCCGGATGGCCATCAGAAGCGAAGTACAGGCTGCCGTCCTCGTGCACATAGGGAAACATTTCATTACCCTTGGTATTTATGGTTTCGCCAAGGTTTTCGGGTGGCCCGAAATCACCATTGGGGGAGTTGCGGCGTACTACCCAGATATCTTTTGTACCAATGCTTCCGGGCATATCGGAAACAAAATAGAGCGTAAGATCATCAGGGCTTATGGCCGGATGCCCCACCGTTACCAGGCTATCTTCAGTAAGAGGAATAACCTGTGGGTTTATCCAATTGGGCCCTTCCCTGGTGGCCCGGTATATTCGGCAACCCATATCGACATCTTCGGCTCTGACGCACCGGGTAAAGAACATTTCCGTAGCCGACCTGTTAACCGAGGGGGCCCCTTCGTTGAACTCGGTATTGATGGGGCCTTCGTCAAGCAGGCTGGGCCTGCTCCAGGCACCGGTTCTGTCCTGAAAGGTGATAAAGAAGGAGGTATGCTTGTTGCCTGTCCAGGGATCTGTGTCTCTGCCGAGAGCATCATCTCTTGAAGATGCGTAAATCATGCTCCTTCCCCTGTGATCGGTAAAGGCCGGGGTCATGTCATCAGCCCGGGAGCTAAACAGGCGAATAAACTCTACTTCGTATTCTTCGGGTTCTTCCTTTAAGCGGAGAGCCAGATCAACAGATGCCACACCTCGTGGTCCTCTCCAGTCATCGGGTGCTTTTTCCGAATAACGGAGATACTGTACCCTGGCTTCTTCATATTTTCCGTTAAACATCATGGCGTCGGCCAGATACAATATGGCAATGGGATCGGGATAATTGCCGCGCACCGCACGGTTAAACCACCCTTCAGCCATGCGATGATTATTGGTATACCGGTAACAAAGGGCAATCTGAAAAATGAGCCTGGTGGCTTCTGTACGGTCACGACGCCTGATACGGTTGTATGCCCTGCGATACAAATCTACGGCTTCATCATACTGCCTTAATTCGAAAGCACGTTCCGCACGCTCCAAACGCCGGTTCTGGGCAAAAGCCTCATCCGGAACAATCAACAAGAAAATAAAAAAGCTTAACAAAAGAAGCTTGAGAAGCCTATGCATAGATGTATTCTGTTTCTGTTTACACTATTAATGACAATAACGGATTTCCAAACACCGAATATACAATCACCGATTCAATAACGACCAAGAAAAAAAATAATTGCAAGACCGTCTATCCTGTATGCCCATCCTTTTCCTCATCCTGATCTTTTCTTCTGTAAGGATAGGGTATCTCATCATCGGTACTGCCCTCAGTTTCACTTTCATCAGGCTTTTCTGAAATCGTTTCACCGGCATCTTCTTTTTTTTCTGTTACATCCCCGGCCTTACTTGCAGGGCTTTTGTCTGTTCCTGGATCCATCTCCCTTACCTCATTTTCAATGGTGGACGAATAGCGGTGGATTTCAGAATTGATCTCCCTCTGCACCTTTTTCACTTCATTCATGCCACGGCCCACCATCCTGGCTATTTCAGGAATTCTTTTCGGCCCAAAAAGCACCAGGATGATCAGGAGAAGAACCAGTATCTCTCCGCCACTTATTCCAAAAAGCAATATTTTTGGGAAAATCATCTCTGTTTTGTTTCGTTGACAAAATTAATCTTTTCTGCGGGATTATCATACAGGCTATACCACGACCACATACAATGGCTGCCGTGGCAAAAAACATTATTTGCAGGCATGAACAGATGTGCTGTTTACGGCAGGAAACAGTTGTTTGGCACTGCGAAAAAAAAATGTGTTACATACATCATTAATTATTACTTTTATCGCACCAAAATACATAATGTATGCTACCTTTTCAGAAAAAACTCAGCAATTCCTTTTATGCACTTTTGAGCTTGCCGGCCACTGCCATGGGGTTTGGGCTTGCGGTTCAGATTGCCGCCCTTAGCTGGCTGCTCAGCACAAAGTATGGATTGGAAATCAGGGACATCGGGCTTGTTTGGGCCACTGGTCCGCTGGCCGGTATCATTGGTCAGGTTATCGTGGGGATCATCAGCGATAACGTCTGGATATGGAATGGCCGCAGAAGGGCATTCATTTGGATTGGTGGTGTGCTGGCAGCACTTGGTTTGCTGGCCTTGCCGAATATCGGTGTAATTCAGGCCGGGATGGGGCTTGAAGGCGTTCTGGGTATCGCCATCATTGTTTCACTGACCATCGACCTGGCCATCAATGTAAGTTTCAACCCTACCCGTTCCATTATTGCCGACGTGACCCCGGAAGGCCGGCCGCGAACAAAAGGCTACACATGGATGCAAACCGTTTCTGGCTCCTTCGGAGTATTGGCTTACCTGATCGGGGCCGTTTGGGATAACTATGTGCTGATCTATTTTGGTGTGATCCTCGTATTCCTGTTTTCCGTCATACCGCCGTTTTTTATTAAGGAACCACGCCGCCTTGGACGATACGGGCAAGCTGACATTGACGATGAGCCCGAGGTAAAAGAAAAAAAGGAAGGAACCAACGAAGCCTCCCTGTTAGAGATCCTGAAAACCATTCTGCCTCTCTGGGGATTCCTGCTATACGCCGTCTATGGTTTTCTGGTCAGGCTGGCCGGCATCCCGCAGATTCCAAACTACGGTTTTGAGATATTCTGTTTGATCCTTACCGTGGTAGTGATGGTTTATACCCTCAGCAGAAAAGAAAGAGGTATTTCCAAGGAAAAAGACGGACTGATCGGGTTTCAAAAAGTGCTGGCCGCACATTCGTGGACATGGATTGGTGTCCAAACCATGTTTATTTATCTGTTTGCCTTTGTAAGATACCGGGTACCTGAACTTGCGGATGTGGCCATCGACCCTGCCCTTCTCGCCGATGATGTAAACCTGGCTGCCCTCAACCAGGATATCAGCGACACCATCGGTCGCATCGTAAACTGGAGCTTTTTCTCGCTCAACCTGGTTGCCGCCATTATTCCGGTTCTGATCCTGGAACCTCTCGCAGCAAGATTCGGCCGGGTAAGAACCCACGCCGTATGTATCGCCAGCATGTCGCTGGGCTATTTCGGCATTCTGCAATTTGGTTATGCACCGGCCATGATATACGGGCTTATGGCTATCGTTGGCATCGGTTGGGCAGCAACCATCAGTTTGCCCTTCGCCATCATGTCACAAAAGATCCCGCAATCGCGCATGGGACTTTATATGGGGCTGTTCAACCTGGCTGTTGTGCTGCCGCAGTTTGTTTCCAGCTTCGGTGTAGGCGAACTCGTTGATGAAGCAGAGGATAAAGGTGTCATATTTATCGTTTGTGCCATAACGGTTGGTATCTCTGCCCTGGCTTGGACCATGGTGAAGGAACCGCGCGACATATATACCCAAAATCCGGTTGAAGCCGAGGAACAATAATCCTCACATTATTTAAAAGCCTGTTAATGATGGACAGTTGAGTGCCGACTGTATCCTATTGGTCATTTTATTTCCATGCTTCCCAAAATAAAATCACAGAATCTATTTCCAATGGTTCAAAAGGTGTATTTTTGCACCCCTAAAAAATTGAATTCATGATAAGAAATATCGCCATCATAGCACACGTTGACCACGGCAAAACCACCTTGGTTGACCGCATTCTTCACCAGGTGAAACTGTTCCGGGAAAACCAGGAAACAGGAGAGCTGATCCTCGACAGCAATGACCTGGAGCGGGAGCGCGGTATCACGATTTTGTCAAAAAACTGTTCGGTGCGTTACAAAGATGTCAAAATAAACATCATCGATACCCCGGGACACGCCGACTTCGGCGGCGAAGTGGAAAGAGTACTGAACATGGCCGACGGTGTATTGCTGATCGTGGACGCTTTTGAAGGCCCGATGCCACAAACCCGTTTTGTTTTGGAAAAAGCGATTCTTTTGGATAAAAAGCCAATTGTGGTGATCAACAAGGTGGATAAACCCAATTGTGATCCGGAGCTGGCACAGGAAAAGGTATTTGACCTGATGTTCAGCCTGAATGCCACCGAAGACCAGCTAAATTTTCCCACGGTTTTCGGTTCTGCCAAGGCCGGCTGGATGTCTGATGACTGGCAACAGCCCGCTACCGATGTTTCCCATTTGCTGGATGTCATCATTGAGCACATCCCGGAAGGAAAATATCCAGAAGGGACAACACAAATGCAGATCACATCGCTGGATTACAGCTCCTACATCGGCAGAATCGCCGTTGGCAAACTCACCAGGGGCACGCTTATACAAAACCAACCGGTGTCGCTGGTAAAACGCAACGGAGATATTGTGAAGTCGCGTATCAAAGAGTTGTATGTTTTTGAAGGTCTGGGCAAAGAAAAGATCAAACATGAGATACAAGCCGGGGAGATATGTGCTGTTCTCGGGTTGGAACATTTTGATATCGGGGATACCATCGCAGACTTTGAGCATCCCGAGGGTATCAAGCCAATTGCCATTGATGAACCCACCATGAGTATGCTTTTCTCCATAAACACCTCTCCTTTTTACGGCCGCGACGGGAAATTTGTCACCAGCCGGCATTTGCGCGAGAGGCTTTTCAGGGAAACAGAGAAGAACCTGGCCCTCCGGGTGGAACAAAGCAATAATGCGGACGCGTTTATGGTCTATGGAAGAGGGATTCTGCACCTGTCTATCCTCATCGAAACCATGCGGCGCGAAGGCTATGAGCTGCAGGTAGGCCAGCCAACTGTGATCATGAAAGAGATCGACAATATGCAACACGAGCCTGTGGAACACTTGATGATCAATGTACCCGAAGCTTTTTCCGGTAAGGTGATAGAATTGGTCTCCCAGCGCAAGGGGAATATGACCGGTATGGAGCACAAAAATGAACGCACAGGCTTGAGTTTTGACATTCCNGCCCGCGGTCTCATCGGACTGCGCAATACCATACTGACAGCTACCGAGGGAGAAGCCATCATGGCACACCGTTTCAAAGGATATGAGCCATATAAAGGGCCCTTTGGTGTGAAGCGAAACGGTGCTTTGATCGCCATGGAAACAGGAACCGCCATTGCCTATGCCATCGATAAACTGCAGGAGCGCGGCAGGTTTTTTATAGAACCGGGCGAACAGATCTATGCCGGACAGGTGATTGGAGAAAATACCCGGCAGGATGATCTCCTGGTGAATGTGACCAAAACAAAAAAGCTTACCAACGTCAGGGCATCAGGTTCTGATGATAAGGCCAATATTGCACCTGCAGTCAAGTTCTCTATGGAAGAAGCACTGGAATATATCGGCAAGGATGAGTGTGTCGAATTTACACCTAACCACATTCGGATGCGCAAATTGATCCTGGATGAACACGAGCGCAAACGTGCTTCAAAACAATAAAAAAGGCAGCCCGTCTCTAAGCTGCCTTTGATAATGATTCAAGCATTATTTTTGCTGTAGAATCGGGCTGTTATTTGACCCACTTATTTCAAATCAAAGCGATCCAGGTTCATGACTTTGTTCCATGCAGCCACAAAGTCCTTTACAAACTTTTCCTGACCGTCGGCGCAACCGTAAACTTCAGCAATGGCACGAAGTTCCGCATTTGATCCGAAGATAAGATCAGCACGGGTTGCCGTCCAGCGAGGCTCACCGGATTTGCGGTCCCTGCCTTCGAAATTTTCCTTGTCTTCAGAAGTGGGTTTCCATTCATTTGCCATATCCAGCAGGTTCACAAAGAAATCGTTGGTGAGCACTTCAGGCTTGTCAGTAAATACACCGTGTTTTGAGCCATCCCAGTTGGTATTCAGCACACGCATACCTCCCACCAAAACGGTCATTTCAGGTGCTGTCAGGGTTAGCAGTTGCGCCTTGTCAACCAGCAAATCTTCTGTGCATACATTATATCTTGTTTTAAGATAGTTGCGAAAACCGTCGGCAGCAGGTTCCAGCACTTCAAACGACTCAACNTCCGTTTGCTCCTGCGACGCATCCATACGTCCGGGTACAAAAGGCACCTCTATCTCGTATCCTGCATCTTTTGCCGCTTTTTCAACACCTGCACAACCGGCAAGCACGATGAGGTCGGCCAGGGAGACTTTTTTGCTGCCCGACTGAGCCTTGTTGAATTCATTCCTGATGCCTTCCAGTGTTCCAAGGATCTTTTTCAGGCTGTCGGGATTATTCACCTCCCAGTCTTTTTGCGGAGCCAGTCGAATACGTGCGCCATTGGCACCTCCACGCATATCGGAGCCTCGGAAAGTGGACGCGGAAGCCCAGGCAACAGATACCAGTTCAGAAACAGAAAGACCTGAGTCAAGCAAGGTCACCTTCAGTTTGGCAATATCCTTTTCGTCAACCAGTTCATGATCCACTGCCGGAATGGGGTCCTGCCAAAGCAATTCTTCCTTGGGAACTTCCGGGCCCAGGTAGCGGGAAACCGGTCCCATGTCGCGATGTGTTAGCTTGTACCATGCGCGGGCAAAAGCATCTGCAAATTCATCCGGGTTCTCATAAAAGCGCCTGGAGATTTTCTCATAAGCCGGATCGAACCGGAGCGAAAGGTCGGTTGTCAGCATCGTGGGTTTGTGCATTTTGCCGGGGATATGGGCATCGGGAACGTTGGCAGGTGCATCTTTTGCCACCCATTGATAAGCTCCTGCAGGACTTTTGGTCAACTCCCACTCATGGCTGAACAGGTTTTTGAAAAAGAGGTTTGTCCATTCTTTTGGCTTTTGTGTCCAGGTTACTTCAGGGCCACCTGTGATGGTATCCGGTCCTTTCCCTGTGCCGTGCTTGCTTTTCCAGCCCAGGCCCTGTTCCTCCAGCCCTGCGGCTTCAGGTTCAGGTCCTAAAAGAGCAGGATCGCCTGCACCATGGCTCTTCCCAAAGGTATGGCCACCTGCGATCAGGGCAACGGTTTCTTCATCATTCATGGCCATGCGGGCAAAGGTTTCACGGATATCTATGGCAGCCGCTACAGGATCAGGATTTCCGTTGGGGCCTTCCGGGTTCACATAGATCAAACCCATCTGTACAGCTGCCAGCGGATTTTCCAGGTCACGATCGCCGGAGTAACGCTTGTCGTCAAGCCATTCTTTTTCCGATCCCCAGTAAACATCTTCTTCCGGCTCCCAGGCATCCACACGACCGCCGGCAAAACCAAAGGTCTTGAAGCCCATCGATTCCAATGCCACATTTCCGGTGAGCACCATCAGGTCGGCCCATGATATTTTGCGGCCATACTTTTGCTTGATGGGCCAGAGAAGCCTGCGTGCCTTATCAAGGTTCAGGTTGTCGGGCCAGCTGCTCAGCGGGGGAAACCGCAATTGACCGGTACCTGCACCACCACGGCCATCTCCGGTGCGGTAAGTTCCGGCACTGTGCCATGCCATACGGATGAAAAATGGACCATAATGCCCGAAATCGGCAGGCCACCAATCCTGGGAGTCCGTCATGAGTTTTCGGAGATCTTCTTTGACAGCCGCCAGATCAAGACTTTCAAACTCTTTGGCATAATCAAAATCCCCGCCCATGGGGTTTGAAAGCTCGGAATGCTGACGCAGAATGTTCAGCTTCAATTGATTGGGCCACCAGTCACGGTTGCCGGTACCTACTCCACCAACGGGATGTTGTGCCCTTGCCCCGGTTACCGGGCATTTACTAGCTCTGTTTTCCTTGTCTTCCATATTCTTTTGTTTTTAATAATGAAATTTGGTTTTTATTTTAATGTTACATGGTGTGATTCAAGCTTTGTTTATGCTGTTCTTCCGTAAATCAGCACAACATTTATGTTTGCCGGAATTTGCCTATGATCTGCAATTTGACATCCTCAATGGAAAAACCCGGGATATCTTTTCTCCTAAAGTAGTCTTCCAGCATCTGGTCAAGCTGCTCATCGCTGTAATCCTCAATACGGTCCGATTCAGAACAATACAAATGGTGGTGTTTGTCCAGGATAGCATCATATCTCATGATATCCCTTTCTGTTTTCACTCTTTTGATTAAACCATTTTCAGCCAGTGCATCCAGCACTTTATATACCGTCGCGGTGGAAACGTTTGGATGCGTTTTCCTTATATATTCAATGATGTGATCAGCCGAAGGGTGATTGTTGAGTATGGTGACAGCCTCCAAAACGGCAATCCTTTGGGGCGTAACTTTCAGGCCTTTTTCCACAAGGCTTCGTCTGATTTCCTCTGTTTTCATAAGCAAGTACAAACAAAAGAGAATGATTCTCTTTTAATAATCAGCAAATATAAATGATTTTTCCGGATAGTCAAATAATTTGGATATAAAAATTCATCTGCCGAAACCTCCCCACATATAAAAATTGCGTACGCTTATGCAAAAAATATGTACGCAATTGAACACATTTTGTTGTTGTAATTGCCATGCAATATCTATGTAATATATTGATTTATAATTGTTTATTATTTATGGCACGTAAATGGAGTATATTTTGGAGAAGACAATGAAGAAACCAAAAACAGTCACGAACATAAAAAACCTAATGTCATGAAAGCAAAAATGATCATCACCGCAGCAGCCATCATCATCAGCATCACAGCCGCAATGGCTAACCCAACCGAAACCACCCTTACTTTCTGGAGCTCTCTTGGCCAGAAACTGATCCAGCCCATCACTCCGGAAGAAGCAGAGCCCATTCCTTCTGCAGTAGCAGTGGAGTTTGAAAAGATCTGCAATGAAAACCCTTACATCATATTTGACCTCACCGAATTAATTAAACCGGAAGTGGAAGAAGAAATTCCCGTTGACCTGAGAATGGATTTCCATACGATAAAAAAATAAGCCGGGGATATTGTTTCAATAAAACACGAGTAGCGCTGAATTTCTTTCATGTTGGTTTTTTGGACCCGTCGGTTATAGCGGCGGGTCTTTTTTTCGGCCGGCTACAAACTCATAAACCAACGACCACTTTTCTCACAACCAGACCTTCATTGCTCCGGATACTTACCGTATATACACCCGGTTGCAAATCATTGATGGACATTGCCAAACGCTGCAAACCCGGTTGTGTAACGGATCGCTGCCTGACTGCGCGTCCATTCTGATCATGGATCATCACCTGCGCCTCGCCGCTACTTCGATGGTTGAACACCACCCACAAAATATCACTGGCAGGATTGGGGTAAACACGCCATGATGCCAGACCGGTATCGCTTACAGAAGTCTCATCCTGCACAAAACCGGCACTGATGGTATGATCGCCGGTCACCGCTTCAAAGGTATACTGAGAAGCCGCGGCATCCCATCCCCCATCAGATGAAAGATCAATAGGTACACCGTCAACCTCGACATAACCCACAAGAAAACCATTATCCGGTACGATGTCAAACACCTGATCGGTTGCATGGGTGACGTCAATTTCACCTTCAGGAAAAATGCTGCCGTTTTCACCGGCCTGGGCAAAAATGGTATAAACGTTCAGTGCAAAGTGTCCAACCAAGGTTCTGTCTTCCTCGGCAGTAAACGTGTAAACCGATCCTACCGGAACGTCACCATCCATTACAACCTCATCATCTTCAGTCCAGTGAACAAAATGACAGGCTTGCCCGGGTAAGGCTTCCAGTGTAACCTCATCGCCATGCATGTACTCGCCACTGCCGGTGATGCTTCCAAAATCAGGATCGTTCGGTACAGCCATTATGTTATATACTGGTGTTTCACCCAAAATGGCAAATGGTGCCGCACTGACAATGGAAGCACTTTCGTCGTTGGTGAACACGGTCAGTTTTAGATGTACCTGATCTGAACCATAATGCGGGATATGCCATTGATGCCGTCCGTTGTTGGGTAAGCTATCGGCAACCGTCAACCAAGGCCCTTCCGCTCCATAGGGTGATATTTCAAGCTTAACATGTGACCCTGTATTACCGGGAACTGCGGATGCCCAGTGGATGAAGCGGGCCGCTCCCGGATNAAAGGTTTCGTGTCCTTTGGGATACAAATTCTGTATCCACAGTTCTTCCGGNTCAGTCGTTTCTGCAAATACATAGAGTTCATTCATGTAATTCCACCAGAAATCACCTTCATTTGACAGGAGTACGATATCTGCATGGCCGTTGCCAGTCAAATCGCCGCCGGTCGTGAAAGCCCTCGCATTCCCGGGTGTTCCTTCTGTATTGAAAGTAACTGCCGGTGTCCAATTACCCTCACCATCGCCAAACCAGATCTGTATGGTACCACCCCCAAAAGCTGCCAGATCAGTAAATCCGTTGGCATTCATATCCCACAACTGCGTGAGAACCCATGGCCCTGAAGTTGGCAAGTTACCCGAAAAGTCCACCCAACTCTCTGAAACTGCATCAAACTCATACACTTTTACAGCACCGCTGAAATTAGTAAAAGCTATTCCGTGACTGCCGTCATTGTTCACGTCTCCCACAGAAACACCCATGAAGTAATCAAACTCTCCCAATGCCGGCAGGCCGGTGTCGTTTTTCACAAAATTTCCCTCTCCATCCCCAAAGAATGCCGTTCCCAGGGCATGACCGGCGACAAAATCCAGGTGTCCGTTGTTGTTCAGGTCGGCAAACCGGATGAGGTTGTCAGAGTTGTTTCCAAGCATTCCAAAACTGGGTGTCCATGAACCGTCGCCCTGATTAAGGTAAACATGAAAACCGGCGCAGCAGCCAAAGGCTATGCTCACCAGATCAAGCAATCCATTGTTATTCACGTCGCCCAGGTCGGTACCAAACATGCCCCAGGTTTCACCATTGGTTGCCAGACCCTCGTTCCATGCCGTCCAGTTCATACCTGTTCCATCACCCAATGCCACCTCGATAAGCTTTCCGCCTAAGTCGCCAGTGTCGTAATTGTGATGCATGCCGAAAGCAATATCCTGCAAGCCATCATTGTTCACATCACCCACGGCAATACCGCCATAGCCAAAATTTCCTTCCATGTGCAAACTAAAGTTTCCCTGACCATCGTTAAACCAAACCATCACACCATGCTGTGTGGAATTGATAAAAGGAGATCCATGGTCTCCAATGGATAAAATGTCAACAAAACCATTGTTGTTGATATCCACCATGGCAAAATCGGTCCGCCCCCCTTCAAAGCTTGGCTCATGAAGTCCGGCAGTAAGCCTGACAAAGGAAAGGTCTGTTACCGGACTCCGGGGTTTTTCGGCTGTTGATGTTAGAGCTATGGCTATGTAAACCAAGGCACAGGTAAACAATCGCTTCATAATCAAAGTATTTTATGTATGGAGAGAAAAGCAATGGCTTTTGATTTTATCGGTTTTCAGGCATGCAAAATAGTCATTTTTTTAATTTCAGAAAAACGGCTTCATAAACAAGTCCACCATTATCTCTTTACATTCTAAGTCATTTGTATTTTTTCTTTATTTAGTTGTATGATGTTGGCATTAATAAGTTAAATCATCCGTTTTCAAGATGCCGTTTTTTATGTAACAAGAAAAAAATCACGTATATTTGCATGTCTGAGCTATTGTAGCATTGGCAGCCGGTTGCTTTTTCTAACTGGCTGGTTTATGCTGCACTGGGGCATATCTCTTGTTGGTATGTCCCGTTTTATTTCAATAATCAATTTTACCATGGGTTTGCCACTACAGGTTTTCTTGTTTGGTTTGCTGACCGTTTTTATTGTATTGCTGGTAGTTGTCGCAACAGGCAATGCCATCATTTGGTTTGTTAACCGGTACATTGGTTCTCCGGTTAAAGAGGCAGGGAAGTCCGGCAGCGGCCAGCTTCAGTCGCACTCCGGCCGTATTGCAGCTATTGCTGCGGCTGTCAACACGGTTACAAGAGGACGTGGTAAGATAACAAGCATTGAAAAGCTTTGATAGTTAAGTTTTAAAGATTCATAAAAGACCATCATCCATATGCAAAAGATTAAGTTTTCATTGGTTTACAGGGATATGTGGCAGTCGGCGGGGAAATATGTACCCCGTGTTGATCAGCTCACCGCCATTGCCCCCCACATTATCGACATGGGTTGTTTCGACAGGATTGAAACCAACGGCGGCGGTTTTGAGCAGATCAACCTCCTGTTCGGAGAAAATCCCAATAAGGCGGTGCGTGCATGGACAAAACCTTTCAGAGAGGCCGGCATACAATGCCAGATGCTCGAACGCTCGCTCAACAGTATCCGCATGCAGCCGGTACCTGCCGACGTGCGCAAACTCATGGGCAAGGTAAAGCGCGCGCAGGGAGTGGATGTGGCAAGAATCTTCTGCGGCATGAATGACCCGAGAAATATCATCGACTCCATCCGCTACACGAAAGATGCGGGCATGATCGCCCAGGGTGCACTCAGCATCACATTTTCAAAAATCCACACCGTTGCATACTATATCGATCTGGCCGATCAATTGATTAAGAACGGGGCTGACGAAATCTGCCTGAAGGATATGGCAGGCATCGGTCGTCCGGTGTGGCTGGGAAAAATTGTAAAAGGCATCAGGGAAAGGCATCCTGATATCCCCGTCCAGTATCATTCCCATTCAGGACCCGGCTTTGCCATGGCTTCCATACTGGAGGTGGCCCGGGCCGGCGCCGAATATATCGATGTGAGCATGGAGCCCCTCTCATGGGGTACAGGACATGTGGACGTGCTGGCCGTGCAGGCTATGCTGAAGGATGCAGGGTTCGAAGTGCCCGAAGTTAACATGAAAGCCTATATGAAGGTGCGCAGCATGAACCAGGAGTTCATGGAGGACTTTTTGGGCTATTTCATCACGCCATCAAACCGGCAGATGAACTCCCTGCTGATCTCTTCGGGCCTCCCCGGAGGAATGATGGGATCGCTGATGAGCGACCTGGAAAAAAACCTGGCAGACCTCAATCGCTGGCTCGACAAAAGAAACAAACCCCTGCTCAATGAAGACAAGTTGCTGGTGAAGCTTTTCCAGGAAGTGGAGCACATCTGGCCTATGCTTGGATACCCGCCCTTAGTAACACCTTTCAGCCAATATGTGAAAAACATGGCCGTGCTGAATGTCACACAGATGGTCAAAGGCGGAGACCGCTGGGAAATCATCCCCGACAACGTATGGGATATGCTCACCGGTAAGCTGGGTAGTTTACCCGGCAAACTTGCACCGGAAATCAAAGATCTGGCAGCAAAGGAAGGTAAGGAGTTCTTCACCGGAAACCCACAGGAACTCTATCCCGATAAGCTGGATGAATTCCGCAGGGAAATGGATGAAAACGGCTGGGATTACGGACAGGATGACGAAGAATTGTTTCAGCTTGCCATGCATCCCGAACAATACAGAAATTACAAGTCAGGAAAAGCAAAACAAGACTTCGAAAAAGAGTTGGAAAAACGCAGGAAAGAAGGTGGCGGA
>SL_3KL_010_SEDDRAFT_10002027_pt1 | contig 18573 bp, 15 predicted proteins | sample SodLakKL_010_SED_2_FD_10381 | JGI IMG/M metagenome (IMG submission 10381) | reverse complement strand
TAAGCATTGTTTTTATGTGGGGGGGGGTGTTAAAATTATATAATTAATTATAAACGGCAAAATCAACAAGTCTGCAAATGATTGTATATGAGGTTTGTGCAGGGCTGCGTCACGCAGCAAACACACAATTAATTTAACATTTCGACGCCTGAATTAGCAATACTCGTCAGACGACTTTGAGTCGTCTGACGAGTAGGGTGCATGCCATTTTGCAGTAATGTGATTACTCGTCTGACGAGTTGGGTGCACAATTATTGGTTTGAGGGATCCTGTCAAAAGTTTTTCCGGCATCTAATCCAAACCCAAAATGCGTAAAGCCGAAAGCCCATCTTTAAGGGCCAGGGCGCGGGTGCAGTTTTCTTTCATTAGGAGATATTTCAGGGCTTCGAAGTTTTTGATGCCATTTTCACAAATCAGCATCACTTTTTTCTTTTCAGGTATTTGTGCCACGACTTCAGGTATTTTATAGGCAGGAATGGTTTTCCACCGAAAATCTTTAATTTGCAGAAACTCCTGGTCGTCAGAGAGGGCAACTACTTCAAAGGGGCCTTCTTTTTCAAGGGTTGGGAAAAAGTTTTGTGGTTCAACGGTATGCTTTTTCAAAAGGTAGTCGGGACAGGAATAGGAGTATGAAGTGAGATGGTCTATTTTTTTATTATCCGGATTGAGCTCAATGGGTACTTCCATGAAATTGGTTTCCAATCCTTCGAAATGCAACAAGCGACCAGAAAGTGTTTCGCTTTGCCCTGTGATGATTTTCAGAGCTTCCAGCGCCTGCAGGTTGCCGATGATTCCCGGTACCATGCCCATAACACCGGCATTGGCACAAGTGGGCAAGGTTAAAGGATCAGGGGGTTCGGGCATCAGGCAGCGATAGGTGGGGCCATCAAGGTAGTTGTAAACCGAAAGTTGTCCCGAAAAGCCAAGAGCAGCACCAATGATACAGGGTTTGTGGAGCATCACACAGGCATCATTTACCAGGAATTTGGTTGGAAAATTATCGGAACATTCTATCACCAGGTGGTATTCCCTGATAATGTCCAGTGCATTATCCACGTTGAGGCGCAGAAAGTGGGTACGCAGGCTTACCTCGGGATTCATTTTTTCCAGTCTATCCCTGGCAGCCAGCACCTTGGGTGTTCCCACATCCTCAGTGCTGTATAGCACCTGCCTGTGCAGGTTGGTTAATTCCAGTTCATCGTTGTCCAGGATGCCAATAGTGCCTATGCCTGCCGGCACCAGGTAAAGCAAAACAGCTGCTCCCAAAGCCCCGGCACCCACAACCAATACCCTGGATTGGGTAAGCTTTTCCTGCCTCTGACGACCCATTGTGGGCAGTATCATTTGACGATGGTACCTGGAAACTTCGGGAGAATCGGCCATAAAGAAAATAATTACAGGGCAAAAATAGTATTTTCTGTAAGATCAATTCATCTGAACTCACATGGGTTATCTCCCGAAAATGAAAAATCGTTGAACACCAGGCTGTTTTAAGCAATTTTCAGGGGCTTGGCATAAGGTGCGTTGTCAAAACTTTCCGAATCTCCGGGAGCTTTAACCACACCCCTGTTAGAGTTGCGGAAAAAATCCATAATTGTAACCATTTCTTCCGATACGTCCACCACTAATTGAATATAATCCAAAGCCATAGAGGTGTTCAGCCCCTCCCTGAACAATATCCTGTATATATCATGGATGTTGTCAATTTTTTCTTTAGGAAAGCCCCGTCGTTTCAAACCGGTGGCGTTGATGCCAATATATTTTGCTGGAACTCCAAAAACTTTGGTATAGGGTGCCACATCCGATAATACTCCGGTCATCCCGGAAATCATGGCATGTTGCCCGATATGGCAAAACTGGTGTATGGCACTCATCCCTCCAACAACCACCCAGGGGTCAATGGTTACCTCACCGGCAATTTGCACACTGTTAGAAATGACACAGTGGTCAGCGATTTGGGAGTCATGCCCGATGTGGCTGTAAGCCATCAACAGGCAATGACTGCCTACCCGGGTTGCTCCCTGGGTGGCGGTTCCCCGGTTGATGGTTGCATATTCGCGGATGGTAGTAAAATCACCAACTTCAACGGTGGAGTATTCTCCTTTGAACTTCAAATCCTGTGGGATGGCAGACACCACCGCACCGGGAAAAATCTTACAGTGTTTTCCGATGCGTGCTCCCGGGTAGATACATGCGTTGGCTCCCACCCAGGTGCCCTCACCGATGACCACGTCCTTATCAATTTTAACAAATGCCTCAACTTCTACACCCTGCCCAATTAATGCATCGGGGTGGATATCTGCGAGTGGTGAAATGTTCATTTTTGTTGTTTTTTATCAGTACATTTTTTCTACATTTAATACAAAGGCTCTGGCTCCCACCTCCTTATTTATTTCATCCATCTTTTGAATGCTTTCCAGCAAGGGGTCAACCTTATCATCAGGAATGATTACCATGGCTGACGAATTCATCTCGGGCCAGGTATGTGTTCCCATTCTGGGGTCGCCGGTTTCCGAACCACGACCCTGTACCTCTTTCCACCAGGTATAACCTCTGATTTCAAGGCTATCGAATATAAATTCTACTTTTTCGCTATGGGCCTGGTTGAACATGATCATGACTGCTTTCATAATTGATGTATTTTATTATACTTTGCCAATAATTGCCAGAATTTAAGATATACTGGGTGCTTCATCGTCATTGAGGAATGTAAATTTCTCCCTGACTTTTCTTATTTTGTCTCTTTCTCCCCGGCGTGAGACGATTCCATAAATCACCGGGATGAGTATGAGTGTTACCATTGTGGAAAATACCAGCCCGCCAATGAGAGTGATACCCATGGGGCTCCAGATTTCCGATCCTTCACCTGTGCTTACAGCCAGGGGCAGCATGGCCAGGATGGTTGTCATGGCAGTCATTAGTACCGGACGCAAACGCATCTTTCCGGCGTGGGCAATGGCATCGTTCAGCGCCTGGCCACGGTCACGCATCAGGTTGATATAGTCAATAAGTACAATCCCGTTTTTTACCACAATACCAATGAGCAGTACAGCTCCCAAACCGGCAATCAGACTTAGCGTGGTGTTGGTAATTAACAGAGCCAGGATTACCCCGGTAAAAGAGAAGGGGATTGAAAACATAATGACAAAGGGCATGATAAATGATTCAAACTGTGATGCCATAACCAGGAATACCAGGATAATACTTACCAGCAGCAACAAGCCAAGATCCATAAATGAATCCATCATCTCTTCATAGTCACCCCCGATGTTTATCATTACCCCCGGGGGGATATCTGTGTCATCAATCACGGTGCTGATTTCTGCCGCCAAATCACCCAGGGCAATGCCTGTGGGCACGGCTGAAATGGTTACCACCCTTTCTCTTCTTTTGCGTTCAATATTGGGTGGGTTGAAATACTCCTTCACCTCTCCGATCTCGCCCAGCATCACTTTTTCACCCGATGGATTCATCACTGTGAAAGACTCAATGTCGCTGATTGAGCTTCGGTGCTTTTCATGATACCTGACCACAATATCATATTCTTCCCCTTCTTCCCTGAGGAAAGAGGAGGTCATACCGGTAATCCTGTTGCGCAGGGCTGAAGATACCATGGCGGTATTCAGGCCATGCTCGGCAAGTTTTTTTCTGTCTAAAACCAGCTGTAATTCGGGGCGGTCGTCTTTGCGACTCACCTGTACATCTTCTGCTCCGGGAATAGAGTCTATCCTGGTACGAAGTTGTGAGGCCAGTAAACTGGTGGTTTCAAAGTCGTATCCAAAAACCTCCACATCAATGGTGCTGGCGTCTGAGCCTCCACCTCCCCCCGTGGAAACAGAATAATCGGCAACCTCAGGGATCCTTTCCAACTCTTGCCGGAGCCCGTTAGCTATTTCCCATATGGAGCGCTCGCGTTCAGATACACCGGACAAGCGCATGTTGACATTGATGACGTTGGAACCTGTTTCCATAAACATGGCCATCATACCTCCCTCTTCGTCCGAACCTGAAGATACAGCCATGATTTCAACCTCGGGAATGGTTCTGTTGATAATGCTTTCTATCTCCCGGGCCGTATTAATGGTTTCTTCCACCCTCAAACCCGTGGTGAGTTCGATATTGGCGCTGAGCTGGCTTTCATCCGAGTCGGGCATAAAATCCATTCCTATAAAGCGCAGTAAAAAGAGCGAGCCAATGAACATGCCAAGGGAGATAAAAATTATTTTTTTCTTATTGATCAGGGCCCGGCTAATGATTCTTTCATAGAAGTTTTCCAGTCTGTTAAGAAAGGGTTCTACCAATTTGGCATGTGAAAATTTTTCGGGGATTTTGCTTTTTGCCTTCAGACCCAGCAACTTGGATGAAAGCATCGGGGTAAGGCTTATGGCAGCCAGGGTAGAGGTGACAACGGTAATGGTAACAATCCAGCCCAGCTGCTTAAACAATACGCCGGTCATACCACCCACCAGTGTAAGGGGGAAGAATACCGCCACAATCACCAGGGTGGTAATAATTACCGAGAGCCATACCTCATTGGTAGCATAAATGGCCGCTTCACGGGGTGTTGTGCCCCGCTCAATATGCCTTGAAATATTTTCCAGCACCACGATGGCGTCATCCACCACCATCCCCAGTGCAATGGACAGGGATGCCAGGGAGATGATGTTGATGGATCCCCCGGTGATAAAGAGGTAGAGAAAGGAAACAATCAGCGATATGGGGATGGTTATCATTACAATGAATGTGGCTCTCCATTTACCCAGGAAAAACAATACCACAAGAATAACAAAAAGGAGTGCCCACATCAGGGTTTGTGAAAGGTTACTGATGGAATCGCTGATAAACTCAGAGGTGTCCATGATTTCGCGGACCTGAATATCAGGGGGTAAGTTATCTTCCAGCTCAGAGATAGCATTGCGCACATCCCGGGCTATGCGCACGGTGTTGGCGCCCGATTGCTTCATCACAAACATCCGTACACCCTGTTGTCCATTTATTCGCTCTTCAAAAGATACATCCCGAAGGGTGTCTCTTATTTGGGCTACATCCTGCAAAAAAACAGACGAACCCATAAAGTGCCCCACCACCAGGTCTTGCAATTCATAGCTTTCTTCAAATTCACCCTGTACCCTGAACTGGTAATCCATCCTGCCCATTTTTATATTCCCCGAGGGCATGTTCAGGTTTTCAGCTTGTATGGCATTACCTATTTGTTCTATGGAAAGGTTATAGGCTTCTAACTTCACCGGGTCTGTTTCCACATAAATTCTTCGTTGAGGTGAGCCTATCAGGTTTACCGATCCGATGCCGTCGATGCGGTTTAGCGGGTTTATAATTCTTTCTTCGAGTATTTTTTCCAGTCCTTCATAACTTTCATCTGCTGTAATGGCATAAAAAAGAATGGGGAACATACTAATGTTGAATTTAAAAATTGAGGGTCTGTTGATCCCATCGGGCAGGTTGTCATAAATCATATCTATGGCATCCCTGATGTCGTTGGAGGCCTCATTCAGATCAGCCTCCCAGTCAAACTCCAGGCTGATGACCGACATGTTGTCACTGGATACCGAGGAAATTTCTTTGAGGTTGTCCACGGTATTGAATGCATCCTCCATGGGGCGCGTAACATTGGTTTCGATATCACTGGCATTGGCCCCGGGATAGGTGGTCATCACAGAGATAAAGGGGGGATCCATTTCGGGGAACAGATCTATGGGGATATTGATCAGGGAGTATATGCCCATCACGATAACGGCTGAAAATACCATCAGGGTTGTGATGGGTTTGTTCACTGCACTTTTGAATATACTCATGGTATGATTACTGGTTTATTTATTAAAAATGTTTCCAAAGAAGATGACTATTCAACCACGACTCTGTCACCCTCCAAAAGTCTGGTATGTCCGGCGATAATCAGGTTGTCACCCGGGTTGATCTGTGGGGAAATAATTTCCACACGATCGTCATACCGGGTGCCGGGTTCAACTACGATCCGTTTGGCTTTACCATCCTTTTCCAGGAAAATATAGCGTTCATTGGAGCCCTGCAGTTTGAGCACTGCAAGGGAGGGCACCACAAAGGCTTCCACTTTCTCAAGCTCCAGGGTTGCTCTTGAAAACATGCCCGGTCGCAATTTATCGCCAGGATTAGGAATGGTCAGCTCAACTCTAAAGGTGCGTGTGGCAGGGTTTATTTGTGGATAAACCCTGGAAACGGTACCTTCAAAAGGTTCTGCAGGAAAAACGTCAGAGGTAATCGATGCTTTCATCCCCCTGTTTACTAACGGATAAAACCGTTCAGCGATATTTATGGTGGCTTTCAGTGGATTGGTTTGTATCAATGAGAGGATAGCTGCCTTCCCATCGGGGGTGTTGGGAGTGCCTGAAAACATCTCCCCGTTTTCAAAGTATTTATCGGCGACCATTCCTGAAAAAGGAGCTGTCATGGTGGTGTTTTTTTTAAGAAACTCCACGTTGGCTTTGGCTACTTCGTATTGGCTGCGCACCTGGTCGTATTGTTGCTGTGATGCACTTCCCACTTTGCGCAGGGTATCCAGCCTGCGGTAATCTGCTTCCAGTGTTTGTAGTTGAACACGGGCCTGGATAAGTTGTGTTTTATCCATCTCCACCAACACCTGACCAGCTGAAACCTTGTCACTGGCCTCCATATTGATTTTTTCAATACGACCGGGGGAGGCAGGTGCCAGGTGTACTTCCCTGTTTGCCTCAAGGTGAGCTGTATAGGTGATGTCTCTTGCTATTTCACTGTAATCCAGTTGCTGAACCCGCACTGCTGTTGCTTCCCCGTTTTCTTCTGTTGTGTATACATCCGAATCTGTTGAGGAGCCACAAGCTGCCAGGGTGAAACTGAAAAGTAAAAAATAAACTATTCTGTGGAATCTTGTTTTCATAATCAGTAATTGTGTTTGGGTAAATGTTCCTAATATTTTTTGTGTAAGTATTGTTATGTAGGCTTTTGCAGGGATGGGCTTAAAGTTCATTCAATAATTTTTCAAGCTCAATTTGTGCTTCCATCAATTGCATCATCGACGAGATGTAGCTGTTTTCTGCCTGCAGGTAATTGTTGTTGGCGGTGGTAAGGTCCAGGCTGGATACCATCCCCTGGCTGTACTTGTTATTGATGTTGTCGAAAACCCTGCGGGCTACCTGCAGGTTTCTTTCCTGACTTTCATATTGTTCCAGGGCATTATTCAGATTATACCTGAGTTGCTTTTCCTGGATGAGTAGTTGTTGTCTTAGCAAATCTTTCTGGTTTTCTGCCACCTTTAGGTTTACCCTTGCCTGGTTTACCCTTGCCCGGCGAGCACCGCTGGAAAATATAGGGATGTTAAGGTTCAGCCCGATTACATGGTTGGGTGTCATGTCAAATTCGGGTTTTAATAACTTCTCCGTATAGTTGTAAAAGCCAACTAAGGTGGGTAAGTAAGCCGACCGCTCCAGGTTGATTTGTTTTTCAGCAATGTCGGTTTGCAGGGCTACCTGGCGATAGTCGAGGTTTTTCTCAAAGTTGAACGATTCGCCCAGGGTTGCCTGGAAGTCCGTATGGCTGATGAGGTCTTTAAATTGATCCGTAAGCTCAATCTCTACATCTGCCTCCAGGCCCATCTGAAGACGGAGCATGTTTAAAGCCATTTCTGCTTGTCTGCCAGCTGCTCTGCTGGCATCTTCAAGCATGGATGCCTGCACTGAAAGCTGGTCGTAATCAACCTCTTCGGCAACACCTGCTTCAACAAGTGCCTTTGTTTTCTCCAGCAAACCCTTCATGTTTTCAAGGTTGGCTTCTATGATATCTTGTGATTTTTGGGCCACCAGGCTTAAAAAATACGATTGGGTCACCTGGGCTTTGATTTCCAATTCGGTTTTTTCCAGACTAGCTTCTGTAATTTGTTTGTAAAGCCTGGCCGTTTGAATACCCACAATGTAACTACCGCTGAAAATGAGCTGGCTGACGGAAACGCCAAGGTTGCTGGTGGGGTTGAATTCGATTTCAAAAGCAGGCATATCTCCCAGGGTTGCTGTGGAGCCAAAATAGTTGTTGTAATCAATGGTGGCATCTATCTGGGGAAGTCCCTGGGCAATGGTTTCTCTAAGCTGCAAATCAGCTTCGTCAACCGTTAAACCTGCATTAACAAGGTTTTTGTTGTGTTCAATGGCATGCTCCCTGGCTTCCTCCAGGCTGAACTGCATGGGATTTTGCCCCTGGCTGCACAGGGCCACAAAAACCAATAGTGGGAGTAGAAAAAGTAGTTTGTTGAAAGGTATTTTTGACATTATTGAAAATTGTTGAGATGATTTGGATAATGCTTTGTGATTGAATTTGTAGGAAATTTACGGGCAAAATTACAATCTGATTAAAAAGCCTGCAAAACTTTTGGGGTGAAGTGGACAAAAGCGCAGGCGAAAAGTTAATTCAATATTCTTCCGGGCATTTTATAACCATTGAAAGGAGCCTTTTTTCTGTGCCAGGGCCATTAGAGCTTGGTTTAACTCTGGGATAGCCAGTCCAAAAAGCCACTGACCCTGGTTTTGCTCACCGTAACTTTTTCATCAAAAGGGATATTGAGATTGATAGCCAGCTTGCGGCCAAAATATTGTGATGTATCTCTGATGGCCTTTCGGTTTACAAGGAATTGCCTGTTAACCCTGTAAAAGCTGTCACCTGCAATATCCTCAAGCTCTTCCAGGGTTTTGTTGATGGGGTGTTTGTCTTTTCTGAAGGTAACCAGGTAAGTATTCTCGTTGTCAATATAAAAAAGGGCTATGTTCTCCATCTTCACCGGTACAATTTTATCGTTTTGATGGATGAGTATGGAGCCAAGGCTTTTTCTCCTGCCAAGCAATTGCAGGATGGTTTCATACTGGGGTGAACTTTGAGCCAGGGTTGATTTCAAATTCCTGAATTTGTTCAGGGCTTCGCTTACGGTTTTCAGGCTGAATGGCTTAAGCATATAATGGATGCTGCTGACCTCGAAAGCATTCAGAGCATACTCATCATACGCTGTGCAAAATATGATGGGGGTTTGAACAGATACTTCCTGGAAGATTTCAAAACTTAATCCATCCCCCAGCTGAATGTCGCAAAAGATCAGGTCCAGGGGTGTTTGGTTGTTTTTAAAAAAGGAAACGGCCGCGCGTACTGACTCCGGCATGTCAATTATTTCTGCACCGGGTTCTGCCTTTTTTATGGTTGCAGCAAGATCGCTCGCTGTGAGCTGTTCATCTTCAATGATTACGATATTCATGGTCAAGTATTTTTATTTGAACATCAAATGATTCATTCGAATTTTCGATGATAATATCATGGTTTGAGATCATTTTGTATCGTTGTGAAAGGTTTGCAAGGCCTGACTTTGTGCTGTGTTCGATGGAGTGTTTCTGCTGAATATTATTGGATATGTGCAGCCAGCCGTTGTTTTCCTTGATTGTAATTTCAAGGGGGGAGTTTGCGGTTAGTGCATTGTGTTTGATGGCGTTTTCCAACAAAAGCTGAATGGAAAAGCCCGGAACAAAACCCTTGTTCAATAGGGCTTCAGGAATGTCAATGGAAACCTTCAGGGCCTCCCCAAATCGTATTCGTTGCATCTCAATAAAATCATTACACATTTTTAACTCATCTTTCAGTTTTACCACGTAAGCCTCATTGGATGAAAAGGATGTTCGCAAGAAGTCTGACAGCCGGATAACATATTCTTCGGCAACTTCCGGGTCTTTGTGAATAAGTGACTTTAAAACACTTAAAGAGTTGAATAAAAAGTGGGGGTGGATGTGTTGCTTGAGCTGCTGGTTAAAGGCTTCTGCTTTTTCTATCCTAAGTTGAGCATTTTCCAGTTCTACCTTGGTTTTTTTTTCGCGGAGCAACACCAGCTCTTGCATAAATAAAACAAAAGCATTGGTGAAGAAACTGGAAAAAAACGGGGCAAAACGGTTCCTCTCTCGCAATCGTAAAAAATCTTCATCCTCTATATAAACATGCAGCAACTCCAGTGATTCAACAAACATTATGAATGTGCCTGAAACACTTACTGCCACCACAAAACTTAAGAAATACCTCAGGTAATTGCCTTTGCCGGGGCTGTGATGGAGTTTTTCAAAAAAGTATACCAGCGAAATATTGATGAGCCATATGATGAAAATGTTGATAAAGAAAACCACAAACAGGTAAAAGTAGAAAAACGGAGCAACTGTTTTTAAGGTGGCATATAAGGGGAGTATACTAACTGCTGCAATTAATATCGAGCTGTAAACCGATAGCCTGAAAAGTTTGTGCATGAGAAAATGATGTTAAAGAATTAAGTGTGGCTTATCTGTACCTCTTATGGACTGCTTTCCTTTTAACGGAGTCCGTGTCCTGATTATTTCAACAGGCAGTTCCACTGCCTTCCCGGCAAGCAATATGAGTTATCTAATGCATGGCTTAGTCCAAATAAAAGTACGAATAGGCTAACCTTTTTTTTATTCAAGCCAATTTTATGGCTCATACAATAAGTAAACCCCGTTTTTTGTCAGAATTTTCCAATGTTCAATATTACGGAATTTTCAAGACGCTTTTCTTTGTTGTTGGGGTGAGATGTCCATTTTGAATTGTGAGTTGGCCCAGGTTGGGGATGAGTCGTCATCCTTTCAGGAAATCTCCCCGGGAAACATAACTTTGTAAAATGGAGACAGCACATTGTTCGTTTTTCTCAAAATCAATTTGCGATGAATACATTACAAAAAATCAAAAAAGCACTTGTTCTGCAATCAGATAACAAGAAAAAGGCGGGTGAGCTGGCACGTTTTTTTCAGGCCTTTCCCGGAGGGTATGGAGAGGGCGATTCGTTCCTGGGTCTGACGGTTCCCGATCAGCGTGCCATTGCCAAAAAGTTTTATAAGCAACTTTTTCTGGAAGATGTGGCTTTGCTTTTGCAGGAGAATGTTCATGAACACAGGCTAACAGCTGTGTTTGTATTGGTGTTAAAGTTTGAAAAAGCCTGCACTGAAGGGGATAAGCGGGAGGTAGTCGAAACTTATCTGCAAAATATTGAAGGAATCAACAACTGGGACCTTGTTGATTCATCTGCCTACAAAATACTGGGCCCATGGCTTATGGACAAGGAAAAAAAGATGCTCTATGATTTTGCTGAGTCGGGCAATTTATGGCTACAACGAATTGCCATAATAACTACGCTGCATTTTATCCGGAACCATCAGTTTGCTGATGCCCTGAAATTGGCTGAAATTTTACGCAACCATCCGCACGATTTGATCCATAAAGCGGTGGGGTGGATGTTGCGCGAAATAGGCAATCGTAATTATAAAGCAGAAATGGAGTTCCTGGCAAAACACTATCGTAATATGCCCCGCACCATGCTTCGTTACGCCATTGAAAAGTTTGACGAAAATACCAGGCAGGGCTTTTTGAAAGGAGAGATCAAATGAACGATGCAATAGACTTGTTGGATAGCATGGGGAGTTGTATGATCAGGCGAAAAAGTTGACCCGGTTTCCTGAACTTACGGTTAATGGAACCGGTATATTTATTTTGCGTATATTTAAAGTAAAAAAAACGCTATGAATTCAGCCATAATTACAGGAGGAGCACAAGGTATCGGTAAAGCCATTGCCATGAAAATCATGAGCCAGGGTGTGTTTGTTTTTATACTGGATAACGATCCTGAAGCCCTGGAAGATTTGGAAAACGAATTGCCCCATCCTCAACTATGCAAAACCATAATGTGCGATATAGCCAATGATACGCAGCTGGGAAAAACCCTGGAAATTATCACTATGCAAAATCCTGCTTTGCGATACCTGGTTAATAATGCGGCTATTTCGCAGTTTACTCCCTTGGAGGAGATGACCCTTTCAGACTGGAATAAGGTTTTAAGTGTAAACCTCACTTCTTATTTTCTAACTGCCAAATACCTGTCGCAATCCCTGAAGAGAAACCGGGGCTCCATCGTGAATTTGTGCAGCACCCGGGCTTTCATGTCAGAGCCTCATTCCGAAGCTTATGCAGCCACCAAGGGCGGGGTTTTTTCCCTTACCCATGCTCTTGCCATGAGCCTCAAACCTTTTGTGAGGGTTAACTCTATTAGCCCTGGGTGGATAGATGTAACATCATGGCAAAAAAAATCTAATCGCAAAAAGATCCACTGGGATGAAAAGCACCACCTCCAGCATCCAACCGGACGTATTGGAGAACCGGAAGACGTAGCTGAGATGGCCTGGTTTCTATTATCAAACAAATCCGGGTTTGTTACTGGTCAAAATTTTATGGTTGATGGTGGGATGAGCCGTAAAATGATTTACGAACATGATTGAATTGTGAGAATGCTGATTTAGCCATTCTTATCATCCGAAGGTATTGGAGTAGTATTTTTGATGTTGTTTTCCCGCTGATGGGTCTTTTATTACTCAGTGTTTTGTCTTGATTACGCTTGGCGGTTTTATCAATTGAATCGGAAAATGATCAGATTTTTTGGCTTGCTGTTTTTTTAACCAACTTGTTTTTATTTACTTTTGGGGCTTTTATCTAATAGATGAACATAGTCTAAAAAATATATCTCAAGAAAAAACTGATCCCGAAACAATGTAGACGGTTTATTGTTTAACTTAGTGTATAATTAGTATTAACTCTGGATGCGAAAATTCACTGCTATATTACTTACTGCTCTTACGCTGAGTGTCTCCATCAATCTGGGAGTAGCCTCCCACTTTTGCAGGGGAGAGCTTGCGCAGGCCCGATTGGTTTATGCTCATGCGGATGTGAGCTGTGGGATGCAGTGTGAAGTTGAGGCAAACCACAACAAAAACTCCGGGGATTCTTTTAATGTGCTCTCTTGCTGCGAGGACCAATTCATGCCATTTGCAATTGATGCTTTCTCCATTTCTTCATCTATCCGGATAATAATTCCTGAGTTATATGTTCCTGCTGTTCCGCTTCAGGTATTGTCAGGCCTTGAGTTTGTCTTACGCAGCTTTAATGCAACCTATAAAAAGTCCTTCCTTCCCAAACCGTTACTAACCCTTTCTTTTATCCAGATATTTATTATTTGATTTAGACTGTTTAGGCTAATGCCTTTGATGAACAACTGGTATTTTTCCTTTACTGAATCCAATCAAGTAATATTACACATGTTATAAAATTACATATTAAAAACATGGTCTGCAGACGATGCATCATGGCTGTAAAAATGGAAACAGAGAAACTTGGCATCCAAAACGCCGAGGTTAATCTTGGTCAGATTAACTTTCGTAATCCGGAGCCTGATGACCTGTTGTTAGGTAAATTGAAAGCTGGCTTAAATAGCCTGGGATTTGAAATTATCAATGACAAAAAAAGTAGGTTGATAGAACAGATAAAAACCTTTGTTATTGATAAAATACACCACAGCGATTCGGAATTGCAAAATAACTGGTCGGAAAAGATTGCTGCGAAGTTTCATTATGAGTACAACTACATCAGCAACCTGTTTTCTGCTATCGAAGGAATAACCTTAGAGCAGTATATCATCCGGCAAAAAATTGAGAAGGTGAAAGAACTCTTGTTTTATGATGAACTTACCCTTTCGGAAATTGCATACCGCTTGGGCTACAGTAGTGCAGCATACCTTACTAATCAGTTTAAAAAGATTTCGGGCATGACCCCGGGGCAATTCCGTAAGCTGCTCAATAAAAAACGAAATCCTATCGATCATCTGTAAATTTTACAGCTTATTCCCGGCAAAGTGTAACGGAAAATCTTTTGCCTGGAAGTATTTTTGTTTTAATAATATTTTAATCTAAACCCTAAATCTTTCATTGTATGAAAACACTTCTTTTTTTAGCAGCATTTCTTATCCCCCTATTGGGATTCAGTCATGATCACAAAACCGAATTCAAAGTATACGGCGCCTGCGGTATGTGCGAGGCACGCATCGAAAAAGCGGCTAAAAGCGTTGACGGTGTAGACGCTGCCGACTGGAACCAGGAAACCAAAATGCTCACCATTGAATATGATTCTGAAAAGGTGAACCTGGACGATGTACACAAAAAAATCGCTGAGGCCGGCCACGATACCGATAAGGTTCGTGCCAAAGATGAAGTTTATCAAGCACTTCCGGCCTGCTGCCATTATGAGCGCCCCGACAACGATAAAACTGGTCAGGTCATGAAAAGCAGTGGAGGTTGCTGCAGCCGATAAACCTTTTATAACTACAAGGAACGCAAAGGCAAACGCAAAACACGCGAATGCCTTTGTGCCTCCTGTGGACTCTTAGCGTGAAATCTTTGCGAGAAACCAAATCTTAAAATCTTTTTCACCATGCAATTAACCTACACCTTGTCCGGAATGACCTGCGGGGGATGTGCCGCCAAAGTAAAAAGCGCATTGCTGAAACATCCCGATGTGCTTTCGGCAGAAGTGAGCCACCAGGAAGGAACGGCAAAAGTGGAGGCAGAAAGCACACCCGAACGTTCCCAACTGGACAAGCTTCTGGCTGATGCCGGCGATTATCGCATCACTGAAGAAGTTGCTGAAAACAATACACCAAACAAAGGAAACCATTCCCATGCATCGGCAATCCCTGAACAAGAAGCAGTATCTAACTGGGAAACCTACAAACCTCTGGTGCTTATATTCCTTTTTGTGGCAGGTATTGCAGCCATTGCATCCTTCGATGCACAAGCCTTTTCATGGCACCACTGGATGCGCTACTTTATGGCGGGGTTTTTTATTGTGTTCTCGTTCTTTAAATTTCTAGACCTGAAAGGCTTTGCCCGCTCTTATGCCATGTACGACCTGCTGGCAACGCAGTGGAAAGGCTACGGTTATGTGTATCCCTTCATTGAACTTGGGTTGGGCGTTCTTTACATCACTGCCATCCATCTACCGGCAACTCATGTGGCTACCATTGTCATCATGGGCTTCAGCAGTATAGGCGTGATCAGAAATATGCTTTCTCCCAATCAGGTGCAGTGCGCCTGTTTGGGCACCGTGTTCAAACTCCCCCTGGGCAATGTTACCCTGGTGGAAGACCTGTTGATGGTAGCCATGGCAGGGGTAATGCTGGTAATTTAGTGGATGTGTTTAAGTTGCCCTTACAGGGCNCCCTGCGGATTGGTTTGCCAATAAACCCAGGGCGTTGCCACTGGGCTGAATTAAGTTGGGCTTTCAGCCCGCACCTTGAGAACCTGGAGCACCATGAATTACGAACCATATTAAAAACAAAATAAGTAAATACAATAAGGCATAAGTAATGGAGCATAAGTTAGAATTACCGTTTACGCCCTGAAAGGGCAATTCATTTCAGCCCAACGGCAACGCCTTGGGTAAACGAAAGCAAACGTAATCATCGCCCTGAAAGGGCAGCTGAAACGAAGATAAAGCACATCGGATAATTGTCGTTGACGAGCTCTCTTGCTGAAAAAGTGAGACAGGCTATATGACCGAATCAATAAAATTTTACTGATGAAAGACCACGACTCAAACCATAAGCACCACAAAGAAGAAAAAGAAAAGCAAAACCACGAAAAAAACCATGATCATCACAACCATGATGACCATAGTAATCATGAAGGACATGAGGATCATGAGCACGATGACCATTCCGGGCACGATCACCACGATCATCACGCCCACATGATACAGGATTTCCGTACCCGGTTCTGGATTTCTCTCGCTCTAAGTTTGCCTATTGTGGCGCTGGCGCCTATGATACAGGGTTTACTGGGGTATGAGCTTCGCTTTGATGGTGACCGATACGTGCAGTTTGCTTTATCTTCATTGGTGTTCTTCTATGGGGGATGGCCATTCTTCAAAGGTCTCAAAGATGAAATCAAGGACAAAGCCCCTGGCATGATGACCCTTATCGCCATGGCTATTACTGTGGCATATTTGTATAGCTCAGCAGTGGTTTTCGGATTGGAAGGAAAAACTTTTTTCTGGGAACTGGCAACGCTTATCGTGGTTATGCTGCTGGGCCACTGGATAGAGATGAAATCGATAATGGGTGCTTCCAATGCACTGGATGAACTGGCTAAACTCATGCCTTCTGAGGCTACCCGCATCAAAGACAATAATGACTCCGAGACCGTTCCCATTTCAAATCTTAAAGCCGATGACCTGATACTGGTAAAACCGGGAGAAAAAATCCCTGCCGACGGTGAAATCAAAGAGGGCGAAAGCAACATCAATGAAGCCATGATTACCGGTGAATCCAAACCGGTAACCAAAAAGAAAGGCGACGAGGTCATTGGTGGCTCTATCAACGACAATGGCACCATAAAGGTTATCGTAAAACACACAGAAAAGGACTCTTATCTTTCCAAGGTCATTGGTATGGTGGAAGAGGCGCAGAAGTCACGCTCCAAAACCCAGAATTTTGCCAACAGGGCTGCCGGATGGTTGTTTTACATTGCTCTGGGTGCGGGATTTATCACCCTCGGTGTATGGCTGGCGCTGGGTCGCGAATTTGCATTTGCCCTGGAAAGAATGGTCACGGTAATGGTAATCTCCTGCCCCCATGCCCTGGGGCTGGCTGTACCGCTGGTGGTTGCTGTCTCTACATCCGTTTCGGCGCAAAAAGGTTTGCTCATCCGCAACCGCACCGCCTTTGAAAATGCCCGGAAAATCACTACCATTATTTTCGATAAAACTGGTACTCTTACCAAAGGTGAGTTTGGGGTAAACCGTTATAAATCTCTAACCGATAATTACTCCGATGATGACATCTTATCCATGGCAGCTTCGCTGGAATCGCAGTCGGAACACCCCATTGCTTCCGGAATAGTAAGAAGTGCAGAAAAAAAAGAGCTGGACTTCAAAGAACCTAAAAACTTTAACAACATCAAAGGAAAGGGCATAGAGGCCAAACTTGATGGCAAGGAGATAAAAATAGTAAGTCCGGGTTTTCTTAAAGAGAAGGACATATCGCAACCTGATGAAGCTTTCAAGGATGAATCGGAAACCGTAGTTTTTGTTTTGGTGGAAGAGAAACTGGCCGGTTTTATTGCGCTGGCCGATGAAATCAGGGAAGAATCGCACGAGGCCATCAAAACCCTCAAAGACAAAGGCATAAAAATCATGATGGCTACCGGCGACAATGAAGAAGTGGCCAAATCTGTGGCCAAAACCCTTGAGCTGGATGATTATCATGCACAGGTGCTTCCNGAAGACAAGCAGGATATCATTAAGAAACTGCAGGAAAAGGGAGAATTCGTGGCCATGACCGGCGACGGCATCAACGATGCTCCTGCNCTGGCACAAGCCGATATCGGCATTGCCGTTGGCTCAGGCACCGATGTGGCTGCTGAAACGGCCGATATCATCCTGGTCAACAGCAACCCCAAAGACATTGCCAGCCTAATTCTCTTTGGTACCGCCACCCATCGCAAGATGATTCAAAACCTGTGGTGGGCAGCCGGATACAATATCGTTGCCATTCCCCTGGCGGCGGGTGTGCTTATTTCTGCGGGAATTTTGCTCAGCCCGGCATTGGGCGCAGCCCTGATGAGTCTGAGTACCATCATTGTGGCCATCAACGCACAGCTGCTGAGAAGGCAGATGAGCAGTGATTGAGTCGCCCTGAAGGGGTAGCTCATTTCAGCCCAACGGCAACGCCTTGGGTAAACGAATCAACCATAATCATACGCCCTGCAAGGGCAACTCAAAAATAAAAACCCATGCTCAACAAACTTATACGCTTTTTCCTGGAAAACCGCCTGGTGGCATGGCTGCTGATGATATTCCTTATTGTATGGGGAATCTCCGTGGCGCCCTTCAACTGGCAAATTGACATCCTGCCACGTGACCCGGTGTCCGTGGATGCCATCCCCGACATTGGCGAAAACCAGCAAATCATCTTCACCGATTGGATGGGTCGCTCCCCCCAGGACATCGAAGACCAGATTACTTATCCCCTCACTTCAGCCCTGCTGGGTATCCCCGGTGTTACCAGCATACGGAGCACTTCTATGTTTGGCTTCTCCAGCATCTACATCATTTTCGATGAAGATATAGAATACTACTGGAGCCGATCGCGCATCCTGGAAAAGCTAAACTCTCTGCCTCCCGGATTGCTGCCCGTGGACGTTACTCCGCAACTGGGACCCGATGCAACGGCTTTAGGGCAGGTATTTTGGTACACATTGGAAGGACTGGATGAGGAAGGCAAGCCCGCAGGCGGCTGGGACCTGCACGAACTGCGGTCCATACAGGATTATTACGTGCGCCTGGCCCTCAACAGTGTACAAGGCGTTTCTGAAGTTGCCAGTGTAGGCGGTCATGTGAAAGAATACCAGGTGGACCTGGACCCTGACGCCCTGAAGGTGCATGACATTTCCATCATGCAGGTGGCACGGGCGCTGCAGCAAAGCAACCGCGAAACATCAGCCAATACGATTGAGTTTAACATGGCCGAATACCTGGTACGTGGGCTGGGCTATGTAGAATCGCTGGAAGATATCCGTCAGACCGTGGTGGCTGTCAACGATAATGTACCGGTGCGCATCATGGACATTGCCCGGGTAAACATCGGTCCGGCAGTGAGAAACATGACCGGTATCCTCGATAAGGGCGGAATGGAAACCGTGG
>SL_3KL_010_SEDDRAFT_10002026_pt1 | contig 18587 bp, 15 predicted proteins | sample SodLakKL_010_SED_2_FD_10381 | JGI IMG/M metagenome (IMG submission 10381) | reverse complement strand
GGAAAGGAGTCCCCGCAAGCCGGTTCCAGGCGCCCCCCCCGTGGTGGCACGCCGAACCCGCTTCAGACAGACCCAGGGAGCTATGGGTATGGAAACTGCGTTCGTCGCCAGACAGCCCGTTCTTGACCAGAACCTCGACCTATACGGCTATGAATTGCTGTTCCGCTCAGGCCCGGGCGATGCCGTCAGTATGGGGGATGGCGATTCCGCCATCTCCGAAATCATAATGAACACCTTCTCCACCGTCACGCTCGACGATCTGGTGGGCAACTCGCCGGTCCTGATTAATCTCAGCCGCCGCTATCTTCTAAGATCCGCCCCTCTCAGCCTGCCCATTCAGCGCACGACCATCCAGATTCTGGACGATATACATCTGGACGATGCCGCCCTTGAGTCGATCCGACAGCTCAAAAGCCTGGGATATACCATTGCGGTGGATGACTTTCAATATTCCCGTGCCAGTGACTCACTGCTTAACATAATTGATGTTGTCAAGCTGGAGATGCCGACTCTGCTTTCTTCCGATGGCCCACACCTGATAGAAAGATTGCGGCGATACAATGTGACCGTCATTGCTGGAAACATCGAAGATTATTCCCAGTTTGAGCGCTGTCGAGCCATTGGTTGTGACTTTTTTCAGGGTGACTTCCTCAGTCGACCGGATACTCGTGTGACCCCCCATACTCCGTCCGAATGTAAAACCTACCTGGCACTATTGGCGGAAATTCACGACCCTGCAACGGACCTGCAGGCGCTGGAAGCATTGATCAGGAAGGACAGCTCGCTTGGCGAAAAACTGCTGGGCTATATCAATTCGGCCATCTATCATCATGCCTTTGAAGTACGTGACCTGAACCAGGCAATAATGATGCTGGGTATCAACGAGTTGAGACGGTGGCTCTCCATTGCTGTTCTGGATCGTGCCCCAAATAAGCCGGATGAATTGCTTACCCTCTTGCTTATACGGGCCCGGATGGCTGAGCTGCTGTCGCTGGACATGGCACCCCGACAATCAGACACCTGCTTCATGGCAGGCCTATTCTCAGGGCTGGACGCTGTATTCTCTGCGCCCATGGAGACAGTGACGGATCAACTTACCCTGCCCGACGAGATCGAAGACGCCCTGCTCTACCGAACAGGGCCTGTTGGGCAGGTTCTGCTTGCAGTGCTGGCCTACGAAGAAGGCGATCCAAGTGGCCTGCATCTGCCCTTGCTGACAGCAGAACAGGTACGGCAATACTATATTGATTCCATTCATTGGCATCAGCAGCAGAGTAAGCTGTACTGACCGTCACGATGCCGTGACGGCGCCCTCCATGAGTTTCTCATCGTCCCGTCGATGGAAAAGGCTGTAAATAACCGGAATCACCAGCAGGGTAATGAAGCAGGCGCTGAGCAGCCCACCAATGACCGCCCGAGCCATGGGCGCCTGCGCCTCGGCGCCTTCGCCCACACCGAGGGCCAGAGGCAACATGGCAAAGGTGGTAGTCAATGTCGTCATCAGCACCGGACGAAGCCTGCGGCGACCCGCTTCGATGATGGCAGGGTCAAGACGCATGTCATTCTCTCGCTGCAACCGGGCAATCTGATCCACAATCAGAATGGAATTATTCACCACGATACCCACCAACATGATCATCCCGATCAGCGATTGCATGTTAAATGTTGTTCCCGTCAGATAAAGCATCAGATTGACGCCAATAATGGACAGGGGAACCGTGAACATGACAATCAGAGGATCACGAAGGGATTCATACAAGGAAGCCAATACCATGTAGACCAGGAGTACGGCCATGATCATGGCAAGGCCGAGCTCGGAAAAGGCCTCCTGCTGCTCCTCAAACTCGCCGGTCACGAAAGCGTCATAGCCATCAGGCATGGCGATGTCACGCAAAATATCTTGAACATCAGCGGCCACCGAACCCAGATCACGTCCTGAGATATTGGCGTAAATCACAGCCAGGCGCTGCTGGTTTTTCCGGTCGATCTGTTGCGGGCCTGTGCCTTCTGTAATGTCTACCAGATTCCGCAAGGCAATGGGGCGCCCCTCATCATTGGGTACAGTCAGATTCATGATCTGGTCCTGAGTCAGGCGTTCGGCGTCACGCATTTGCAGGCGGATTTCATACTCGCGCCCTTCATCCGTATACTCGCCTGCACGTATCCCGCCAATGGCGGCTTCCAGAGTGCGGGCAGCACGCTCAATGGACACACCCAGATCAGCTGCCCGAGACCGATTGACCACCATCAGCTCCTGGGGTACGCCTTCTTCGCGACTGCGACGGGTGTCGGTGATGCCTTCGACGTCCGTCAAACGGTCTTCCAAATCGCCCGCCAGAGCTTCCAGGCGGTCCAGATCAAAACCACGGATCTCGATGGCCAATGGATCACCATCACCGCCCCCAGTCCCCATGCGCAGGAGAAACAGGCCCTGGCCGGCACGGGTACGAATCGTCGCACCGGGGATATCCGCCAGGAGCGGGCGCAAGTCCGCTGCGATCTGCGCGCTACTGCGATCGCGCTCGCTCACACCGACCAGGCTCATACGCAATTCCCCGGTATGGCCGCTACCCCGCCAACCGGAGGACCCCATGCGGGTGTAACTGGATTCCAACTCCGGCACGGCGGGAATGACGATTCCTTCCACCTTGCGCAGAACCTCATCCACCAGTTCCAATCGTGTCCCGGGCTCCAGCTCGACGCTCACTCGCACTTCACTTTCGTCCGCTTCCGGCATGAATTCAGCGCCGATGTGCGGCAGGAGCGCCAGACTGGCCAGAAATATCAACCCGGCAACGCCCAGAGTCATGCTCTTGTGATCCAGCAAACGCCTCAACAGGCGTTGGTAGCTTTGCTCCATATTATCGAAGCCCCGCCCCAGGGAGCGGGCCACACGACGAGATAGCTTATCCCCGCGCTCATAGCGCCGCTCGTCCTTGAGTATCTTCGAAGCCAGCATGGGAACCACTGTCAATGCCACCAACAAGGAACAAACCAGGGCAAACCCGACGGTATAGGCAAGCTGGCTGAACATCTCGCCGGCGATCCCTTGGGCAAAAACAAGGGGCGCAAAGATCACCAGCGTGGTGACGGTACTGGCAATGATGGCGGGACCAACCTGGGAGGTACCCTGAATTGCGGATTCGGCACTGTCGTCGGATTCTTCCTTGCGAACCCGGGATATGTTCTCCAGCACCACGATGGCGTTATCCACCATCAGACCCACACCCAGGGCCAGACCACCCAGAGTCATCAGGTTCAGGGTGAAGCCACCGAAGTAGACCAGCGCGAAAGTACTGATCAGGGACGTGGGGATAGCGACCGCAACCACCAGGGTTCCCCGGATATTCCGCAGGAACATCAGCAACACCAGGATGGCGAGAATGCCACCGTACATGATGGTTGTGGTGAGGTTGTTGATGGAATTCTGAATGTATTGAGCCTGGTCGGTAATACGGACCAGATCCAGCTGCGGGTAGTCCCGCTGGATTCGCCGCATTTCCCGGGCCACCTGCTCCGCCACTTCCACGGTATTGCTACCGGCCTGCTTTCGAACAGCGATCCGCACCCCGGGCTCTTCATTGATCCGTATCAGGCGGGTAATACGCTCGTGGGAGTCTTCCACCGTGGCAATCTGTCCCAGGCGAATACGCCCCTCCGACCGCCTGGCCACCACCAGGTTTTCGATCTCCCCGAGGCTCGTGAACTTGCCCGGCGTTCGAACGGTTACATCAAGCCGGCCCCGCTCCACATCCCCCGCAGGAACAGTGATGTTCGCCTCCCTCAATGCAGTCCGAATCTGGTCAAGGGAGAGATCCAGGGCCTGAATACGGGCCGGGTCCACCTTGATCTGCACCTGCCGTTCCAGCCCACCCCAGACATCCAGCGCCGCCACCCCGGGAATGCGTTCAATGCGATAACTGAGGTCTTCATCAATCAAAGTGCGCAGGGCAATGGGGTCCAGATCACTGGCCACGCCGTAAATCAGAATGGGAAAACTGGCGGGATCAAACTTTCTGAGCTGAGGGCGGCCAGCCTCATCCGGCAAGGCATCACCAATCCGATCCAGCCGGTCGCGAATATCGTTAGCCGCTACATCAAGATCCACGCCCCACTGGAAGGTCACGCGAACCTGGCTGCTGCCTTCCGATGACACGGAGGTAAGTTCCTCAATCCCCGCCACCGTCGCCACGGACTCTTCCACCCGACGGGTGATGGTCTCCTCGATTTCTTCCGGGCTGGCGTTCTCGTAAACGGTGCTGACCGTCAGCGTCGGAAAGGTGATATCCGGCAACAGGTCAATGGGAAGGCGCGTCAGCGTGAATATACCCACCAGAATGGCGATCAGCGCCATCATGGTGGTAAATACCGGACGATTGACGGTCAGCTTGGCAATCTTCATCAATGATTCCTGTCTTGGCCCTTGCTCGCTGACGCCTTGTCAGCGAACCGGAAGATGCAATACAGCGTTGTTATTCCCCGCCAGGGATGCGGAGTGGTGTCCCATCGCCCAGCCTGTGTTGGCCGAGGGTGACTACTCGTCCTTCAAGCGCCGGATCCAGAACCTGGGCATGGTCCGGGGTTCTGACGCCCACCGTTACGGGTACAAAACGGGCTTTGAAGCGGTGCTCGGCATCCTCATCCTCGCTCTCGTCCACCATGAATACGCCCCGTTCTCCGGCGTGGCGGGCAATCGCATCAACAGGGACCACTCGCGCCTGTTCGATTTCTTCCACGGCAATCTCAAAGTTGACGAAGAAACCCGGGCTCAGGCGGCGTTCTTCATTAGGTACGCGCAACTCGACCCGCGCTTGCCGCGTATCCTCCTGGAGCTGGGGTGCAATACGGGCGACGGTGGCAGGAAAGTCCTCACCCGGCCAGGCATCGCTGCGCACAATCACCGGCTGACCGATGGTCAGGCGGGCGAAATCCCGGTCGGTCACGAAAGTGATACCGCGCAAGGCCCGGGTACTCAACACGGAAACAATTGCTTCATTGGCCGAGATGTTCGACCCCTCATCCACGAAACGCTCACCAACCACCCGTGGCGCCTCATCATCGCCACCCCATTCTGCCCGGACAGTGGTGTAGGACTTGCGCAGCTCGGCGGCCCGCAATGCAGCCTGACGCTGCGCCACCTGGGCCCGCGCGACCACAACATTGGCTCGGGCTGCACTGAACTCCGACTGGCCAACATCGTATTCGGACTCCGAGGCAAGGCCCTGCTCCCTCAGTTCTTCAAGGCGCCGAAATTCCCGTTCCCGCACTTCCTGGGTGGCGTGAGCATCCTCTAGCTGCGCAACGGCCACATCCAGGTTCGCCTGGGCCTCCGCCACTTCCTGTTCGAACTCCTCATCATCCAGCCGGGCAATGACCTGGCCACGCTCTACCGTGTCGCCAATATCCACGGTCAGCTGGCGGATCCGTCCGCCAACCCTCGGTGCCAGCATGAACTGGTTTTCTGCCCGCAGGGTACCGGTATAGTGGGCAATGTCCTTGATGTCCCGATGGCTCACCGGGGCAACCTCCACGGCAACAGCCTGGCTGGCCCGCTGCCCGCCAGCGCCACTACCCCGCTCATCACGGCTATCTCCGGCAAACCACCACAGCGCAACGACAAGGGTCGCGATCGATATCAGCACGACGGCTTTTATATTTTTCATCCTGACAGGAGGCCCTTACTGGAGTGATTGGATGTCAGCGAGGCAAAGGGCGCCTCACCTTACATATGCTGCTCTGACTTTCCCGGCGTCTCCGGGTTCCAACGAAATCGGACAAATTTTACGGGTCCCTGCCCCAGGCCTTCCAGGCCTGCAGTTTCAGGTAGCGCATCTGCTCGTCGCTTTGAATGGACCCTGGACGGGCCATACGGACCCGTCCAATAGCGTCTTGCGGCGCCATCCCCTGCTCCATCAGCAGGCGAGCGGCAATGGTGCCAGTTCGCCCCAGGCCGGCGAGACAGTGGATCAGGATCCGTTCACCTGACAGCAATCGCTCTTCAATGGAGGGGCCAACCGGCTGCCAGACTGCCTCGAAATCGGGTCCCGGGGCACGAAAATCGACAATGGGGCAATGCCACCACTGCATGCCGGCCGCGCTCACTGCCGCGCCCAGGCCATCAACGCCCAGCCATTGCAGTTCGCTGGTTTCGTTCAAGGTCAGCACAGCGGTGGCCCCCCATTCCGCGATACTCCCTATCTCTTCCTGAAGCACCTTGCCTCGTTGGAGGGGGTTTCCAAGGCCTGTGCCCGGGCAGCGGGAAAGACCAATGACGCCGCTTGAACCGGGAAAAGGCAGACTATCAATGCTTAGCATCCGCACAGTGCCTTCCTCTCAAAGATAGGGGGTGAACAAACGGGCGACGCCGTTTCGTAACCGTCGCGGCAAGCCCCGAGATGCCAGCCACTCCCTCGTCACGGCCTTGCAGTCGGCTAAATGATGGTCAAACCCCTGTTTCAGCTCACCGACCAGCCATTCATCGTAGCATTCCAGATTGCATTCGAAATTGAGCGACAGGCTGCGGGGATCCCAGTTGGCTGACCCCACCAGCGCCCAGCTATCGTCAATGGTAAGCAGTTTGGAATGGTCAAAGGGGCCAGGGGCCTGCCAGATGCCTACCCCCCAGCGAAGCAAAGGCTCCAGATGGGCCTCGCAGGCCCATGCCACCAGGGGCAAGTTATTTTTTTCCGGCAAGATGACGTCCACTTCCACGCCCCGCAGCGCAGCGGTACACAGAGCGTCCTGCAGTGTCGCATCCGGCAGAAAGTACGGCGTCATGATCCGGACTCGCCGGCGGGCGACCGACAACGCGCCGGTAATGACCTGTCTCAGCGTGTCATGGCGCTCGTCCGGGCCGTCGGCAAGCACTCTCGCCAGTGACGCACCGGGAGTGGCGGGTTCGGGGAACCAGATGTTCCCGCTCAGGGATTCCCCGGTGGTAAAGGCCCAGTCCTCCGCAAAAACCGCCTGCAGTTCCGACACCACCGGCCCCTCCACGGCGAAGTGCAGATCCCGCACCGCATGAGGCGGGCGACGCGCCAGACAGTTGCCCTCCGCGATGTTCATACCACCCATGAAGCCGTAATGCCCGTCGACAACCAGCAGTTTCCGGTGGTTGCGCAGGTTCATGAAAGGTAGATTCCAGGGCAGGCGCGTTGGCATGAAGCGGGCCATAGGTACGCCACCCCGCCGCAACTCGGATTCGATGCTGGGCAGGGTGTAACGCAGCCCCACGGCATCAATCAGTACCCGGACAGCCACGCCCCGCTCCACCGCATCCATGAGTGCATCTGCAAACTCTCGGCCCAGCGCATCATTGTTGAAGATATAGCTGCTCAGGGAGATGCTCTGACGGGCCCTGACGATGGCCTTGAGCATGGCCGGATAGGCCTGATCGCCATTGCGAAGTACGGCAAGCTGATTGCCCCCCAGAAGTGGCTGACGCGCCACCTGATTGGAGAGTCGGGAAAGAGGACGGAGCCCCTCCGGGACGAAATGCTCCAGGGATTCAGGGACAAAGGCAGCGAGATTGCCCTCCCCCTGAAGACGAGGCATCGCGTGACGGAGTTCAGTGGCGCGCCGCTTGATGCGGTTGATACCAAGCAACAAGTAGAGGAGAGAACCCAGCAAGGGGGCCAGCCAGATAACCCCCACCCAGGCCACAGTGGCACGAATATCAGACTTGTTGAGGATGGCATGCCCGGAAGCACTCAGGGCCGCCAAGAGGGAAATAATGGCGATCAGGGACGGCGCCCAGTTTCCGTCAGCAATCAACCGCGGCTCCACTCGTCATGTAGCTCACTAGCCCATTCCCGGGTCCGATAGTATCTCGCGACTTACTACCAGATCTTCATCGGAGAACAGAATGAATCTGACCGTCTGCACAGAAGCCAGGCCGGCGGCCCTTTGTACGATGGTATTGAGGGCAATGGCGGCCGCATCACGCTTGGGATAGCCGAAGGCGCCCGTGGAAATGGCCGGAAACCCCAGACTGCCGAGGCCGGCTTCCTCGGCCAGATCCAGCGCCTTGTGGTAACAACGAGCCAGCAGATGTTCGGCGGGATGATCGACCCCGTAAACCGGGCCAAGGCAGTGGATGATGTACTGGTTGGGCAGGCCGAACGCCGGCGTCATCACCGCGTCACCCGGCGCGATGGGGGCCAGTGGCCGGCAGGCCTCTTCCAGTTCGGGGCCTGCCTGGCGGTGAATGGCGCCGGCCACACCGCCACCGACCGTAAGCTGAGCGTTGGCGGCATTGACCACTGCGTCCAGGTCCGCCTGCCGGGTAATGTCGCCCTTGACGAGCTGCAAGCTCAATCCGTGAAACTGTCGCTCCATGATCCTGCTCCCGCTGTTGGCCTATTGCCCTTCAGTCTAGCAGGTGAATGGATTGCTCTGAGCGACGCTAGTCCTGGAAACGCTCAAATACCAGCGTGGCGTTGGTGCCGCCAAAACCGAAACTGTTGGACATGACGCGATCCAGATGGACGCCATCCTGGCGCTCCCTGACCACGGGCCGATCGCCGACGGCGGCATCCAGGTTCTGGATATTGGCCGAGGCGGCGATGAAGCCCTCCTGCATCATCAGCAGGGAGAAAATGGCCTCATGGACCCCTGCTGCCCCCAGGGAGTGACCGGTAAGCGATTTGGTGGACGCCACCGGCGGCATGTCGTCGCCGAAGACCTCGCTCATGGCGTCCAGCTCGGTAATGTCGCCCCGAGGTGTACTGGTCCCGTGGGCGTTCACATAATCAATCTTGCCCTTCACATGCTCCATGGCCTGGCGCATGCAGCGAACAGCCCCTTCCCCGCTGGGTGCCACCATGTCAGCCCCGTCGGACGTGGCCCCATAACCAACCAGCTCGGCCAGAATAGGCGCATTACGGGCGCGGGCATGTTCCAGTTCTTCCAGAACCAGCATGCCGCCGCCACCGGCAATCACGAAGCCATCCCGGTCCTGATCGTAGGGGCGAGAGGCCGTCTGGGGCGTGTCGTTGTACTTGGAGGAGAGTGCGCCCATGCCGTCGAACATGACGCTCATGGTCCAGTGCTCGTCCTCACCACCGCCGGCAAACACGATGTCCTGTTTGCCCAGCTGAATTTGCTCCATGGCATTGCCGATGCAATGAGAGCTGGTGGCGCAGGCCGAGGAAATGGAATAGTTGATGCCCTTGATGCCGAAAGCGGTCGCCAGACAGGCCGAGGTGGTGCTGCTCATGGCCTTGGGCACGGTAAAGCTGCCGACCTTGCGAATGCCCCGCTCCCTCAGCGTGTCAGCAGCCTTGACCAGCCAACCCACGGAACCGCCGCCGGATCCGGTGATCAGGCCGATACGGGGGTCGGCCAGGCCCTCCGGGTCCAGCCCGGACGCCCTGGCCGCATCTTCCATGGCCACATAGGCATAGGCGGCCGCATCGCCCATGAAACGCATGGGTTTGCGGGGTACGCGAGCCTCCAGATCTATGTCCGGACGTGCCGAGACGCGGCTGCGGAAGCCCATGCGCTCGTATTCCTCGTTGAACCGGATACCGGAACGACCGGTCCGGAGGGAATCCACGACAGTCTCAACATCATTGCCGAGGCAGGAAACAATGCCCATGCCGGTAACGACCACTCTACGCACTTCGGACCTTCCTTCTGTTTGTGAGTCGGGGGTCCGACATCATACCGAAGCCCGGGCCCTCCTGTCTTTCCTTGCTTGACCGGACGGTCTGACCATCACGATTCCGCCCCCCCGTGGGCCGGGCCTGATTGACGACCACCCCGCCAATGAGCGAAGTTGGGGGCGTCAGCAAACAGATCGGCATTCCCGTGATCCCGGCACTTGCAGGAGACCTCTATGACAACAGCAGCACAGCGCAAGCGCTCCATTCAGGTCATCGACCCGCAGGATGGCAGCGTGGTGGATGAAGTCCCGCGCAACGATGCCGCCGACATGAAGCGGGCCATCGACCGCGCTGATGCGGCCCGGGACCGGGCCCGGCGCATGCCGGTCCATGAACGCATGCGTGTGCTCTACGATGCCTCCGATTATGTCGATCAGCACCGTGGCGAGTTCGCTGACACCCTGGTCCGGGAGGGGGTCAAGACCATCAACGAAGCCCGTGCCGAGGTGGCCCGGGCGGTCATGACCCTGCGCCTGTCCGCCGAGGAGACCCGCCGTATCGTGGGCAACACCATCGCCTTCGACCAGCGTCCCGGCAGCGAGAATCGCTTCGGCTACTCACGCCGGATACCGGTGGGCCTGATCGGTGCTATCACCCCCTTCAATGACCCGCTCAATCTCGTGGCCCACAAGGTAGGCCCGGCCATTGCCGGTGGTAATACGGTCATCGTCAAACCCCATGAGGCCACGCCCCTGTCGGCCCTCAAGCTGCTGGAGGCCTTCCAGGCCGCCGGCATTGCCGACGGCATATTCCAGGTCATTACCGGCTACGGTCATGATGCGGGCGATGCCCTGGCCGTGGATGAGCGGGTACGCATGATCTCCTTCACCGGCGGCCGTGCCACCGGTGAGAAGATTATGCAGCGAGCGGGGCTCAAGAAATTCGGCATGGAGCTGGGCAGCAACTCCCCCACCATCATCATGAGCGATGCCGATCTGGAACAAGCCATTCCCGCCGTGCTGGGCGGAGCCATTGCCGCCGCCGGCCAGAATTGCCTGCATGTCCAGCGCCTGCTGCTGCACGAGGCCATCTATGACAAGGCACGCGACGAGTTTGTGGCGGCCATGGGGCGGGTACGCTATGGCAACAAGTACGCCGAAGACATGGACATGGGCCCGTTGATCGACGAGGCGGCAGCCGATCGGGTGGAAAAAGCTGTGGCCAACGCCGTGCGTGACGGGGCCCGGGTGCTGGTTGGCGGCCGCCGTGACGGCAACTATTACGCCCCCACGGTGCTGGAGGATGTGCCGGAGAATCATCCCATGGTCAAGGACGAGATCTTCGGCCCGGTAACCAGTCTGCACCGCTTCAGGACAGAGGACGAGGCCATTGCCATCGCCAATGGCGTGGATTACGGCCTGCACGCCGGTGTCTTCACCCGTGATGTGGATACCGCCTTCCGCATTTCGGACGCCCTGGAATGCGGGGGCGTGATGATCAACGACAGCAGTGATTACCGTTTGGATGCCGCGCCCTTTGGGGGCGTAAAAGGCTCCGGGATTGGTCGCGAAGGCGTGGGCTATGTATTGAACGAAATGACCGAGCCCAAAGTCTATTGCTTCAATATCCGCTTCCCGCAAGGTTGGACCTGAGCAGAACTGGCTCGGGTCAACCATTGCCTGAATGATTTCTTGTTGCGGGTGAGCGCCTGTCCAATGCCGCCGGTTGCCCTGATTAAATGGCCACAGTGAGAACCCGCCTGTTGCGCTTCGGCGTGTACATGCGTCGACATCCCCTGTTTTTTGCTCTGGTCGGATTTTCGGCGGGCCTGGCCAGTTTCCTGCTGGTGGATCGCCAGGAAGACATGGCGGCGCTAATTGCGCTGTTCATGCTGGCGAGCTGGACCTGGCTGGTGCTGGAAACCCCGATCCGTCGCCTGCTGCTCAAGTTGACCGGAATCGACCTGCCACCACCACTGCTGCGCTTCACGACACAAATCGTGCACCAGGAGAGTTACTTCTTCGCCCTGCCCTTCCTGCTCATCACCACGACCTGGGCCAGCAGTCAGCTTCTGTTCAGTGGCGCCATTGCCGTGGCGGCGCTGGTCTCGGTCATTGATCCGGTGTATATCGGGTGGTTGTCACGGCGACGGTGGCTCTACCTCGCCTACCACTCACTGGCCCTGTTCGTGGTGCTGCTGGTGGCCCTGCCGGTCATCTTTCATCTGGACACCCGGCAGACCTACCTGATCGCTGCCGGCCTGGCCGTGGCCTTCGCCTTTCCCAGCCTCTGCCGGGTCATTCCGGTGGGTGGACTGCGCTGGGGAGCCGCCCTGACCGGGCTCACCCTGGCTCTGGGCCTGGCGGCCTGGACCGGACGCATCCTGGTTCCCCCGGCTACGCTCTGGCTGACGGAGATAACGATCACCCATCATGTGGACCGGGAGAACCGTTCCGCCGGCAATGGGCTCGCGACCGTCTCAGTGGAGCAACTGCGCCGCGAGGGCGTGTTTGCCTTCACGGCAGTGCGTGCCCCGCGAGGTCTCCAGGAGACCATTCACCATGAATGGATCCACGACGGTGAGCGTTACGACTACATCCCGGTACAAATAAACGGAGGCCGTGAGGCCGGTTACCGGGCCTGGACGCGCAAGGAGAACTTCCCGGACGACCCTGTCGGGCAGTGGGAGATCCGCGTCAAGACGAAGTCCGGTCAGATGATCGGCCGAGCGCGCATCCAGGTCGTGGACCAGGATTAGGCGGGTCAGCGCGAGCGACGGTACTGGCGGATGATCTGCCAGCCCTTGATGACAATCACCAGGCCGAACAACACGCCCAGGCCCAGCCAGGAGGCAATAATGCTGAGGAAATCGGCCAGCAGCGAAACCATCAATCCGCCCCCGAGACACGGCGCTGCTCTCGCCCTCGCCAATAGATCATTGCATAACGGGAATAGCGCCGGTTGATCCAGAGTGAGAGCAGAATTACCCCGCCGCCTAGCGCCAGTCGCGACAAATCCGCCTCCCGGTTCCAGATCAGGAGGTTGACCATCAGCCCCGCGGGGATCAAGAGATTATTCATCACCGCGAGGGTCCCCCCGTCCACCAGGCAGGCGCCCCTGTTCCAGAGGTAGAGCCCAGCGCCTGAGGCGGCCAGACCCAGCCATAGAATCACTCCCCACTGCAGCCCGGTCTGCGGCAAGGCCGTGCTGTCTCCAAAGATCAGGAAACTCGGTCCGGAGACCAGTAAGCCGCCCAGGAAGAAGAGGAAGAAGAAGCGCCAGGGCGGAGTCTGCACCGGAAACCGTTCAATGAGGTGCTTGTAGCCCACCTGACCGGCGGCAAAACCCAGGTTCGCGGTCTGAATCAACAGGAATCCGGTCAGGAAGGCATCACCGATGCCGTCGTAGCGGATCAAGCCGGCCCCGAACACGGCAATCACCGCTGCCAGCAAGGCCACCGGCGCGAAGCGGCCGCGCAGGGCATCATTGATGAGGGTCACGTACAAGGGGGTGGTGACGGTGAACAGGAGCACTTCCGGAACGCTCAGATAGGAAAAGGAGCGGTATAGGCAGAGATAGGTCAGCCCGAACTGCAGGGCCCCTACCCCGATCATGCCGAGGATGAGCCTGGTTGGCAGCGCGCGCAGCCGCAGCAGCGGGAGAAATACCAGGGCAGCAAGGATCACCCGGCTCAACACCGCGAAATCACTGTCCACCGAGCCGGCCAGATAGACATCAATCAGACTGAAAGAGAAGGCCCACAAGACGGTGACAAACAGCAAATAGGCCATGTCAGTAACTCCCCCTCTGTCAGGCGGCTCTGTTAAAAAGGGCATAGGGGAAATGAGCCCCCCCCATATGGGTGCTTGATCCCCCCGGTCCTTGCGGTAGTATTCATTCTGTCTTCACACTAAGACAGCATCCGCCGACCTGCTGGTGGGGCCAATGAACCCTTTGCGAAGCAATCGGATGGCTCACTGAGGTGGTGGTTGCCCCGGAACTTTCCAAAAGGAGGCATTCCATGCAAATCGGTGTTCTGAAACGACTGTTTGCTTTTACTGCCCTGATTGTGGTGCTGGGCGCCTGTGCCGGCGGCAGCCCCATTCAGCAATACGAAGGGACCACTGTCTACACCCAGACCAATCTGTGGTTTGACAGCAACCGCCATATGACCACAAATTACAGTGCCGGTTACCGGGTGCCCATCAATACACGGGTCGAAATCCTGGATTCCAACCGGAACGCCATTGTCCTCCGGGTTCCAGACCTGGACCGCAATGTTCGCATAGAGAATGCGGCAAATCACACTCAGGAAGACATTGCCGGCATCTACGACCGCTATTTCGGCAACAGCCAGGTGGATCTGAGCCGCTTCGACAGCGATACCCGGGAAGCCATCGAGAATGGCCGGGTCAAGGAAGGCATGAGCCGTGACGCCGTCCTGCTCGCCCGCGGCTACCCACCGTCCCACCAGACGCCCAGCCTGGACCAGAATGTCTGGACCTATTGGCGTAACCGTTTTGTTCGCCAAACAGTGACATTCTCGGGTGATCGCGCCACCGAGCTGGTCGGCTTCTGAACCCGCAGTCCAATCCGGAATGACAAACGCCGGACCCTTCCAGGGTCCGGCGTTTTTACATGTCCGGCAACAATCGCCTTAGTCCTTTCAGTCGTTATTCCCCATCGCCATTGACGAAGTCCATGTACTCGAGCTGCCCCATGAGCGCGGTAGCAATATTGGACAAATGGGCGATCACGCGCTTGTAATGGCGGGCCAGCAGTGAGTAAGCCACGGCTTCGTGGAGCTTGACCGGCTCCTCCTCCTTGAACAGCTCCTGGATCACCTTGTCGCATGTGCCACGCGCCTGCTTGGCGACTTCCACCGCCTTGCGGGCCAGCTCCTCATCGGATTCCCGGCAGGCACTGGAGACCATCCTGAAAATCTCGGTGGTTTGCTCGGACACCTGGTCCAGCGGCTCGTGATAGCGCGGCACATGAAAGCCCTGGGTGTAAAACTCACCCACCTCAAAGACATTCTTGCAATAGTCACCGATGCGCTCAGCATCCTTGGCCACACTCATGAGCGCCAGACAGACCGCCACATCGTAGCCGGGGTTCACCGTCAGGTAACGCATGACCTTGCGACGAATGGAACGCTCAAGCTCGTTGATGGCCCGGTCTCGCTCGTAGATCGCGTCATGGACCTCTTCCGCGGGCACCTCGCTGTGCAGGACCTGATTAGCACGTTGAAACATCCAGACGCCATGGTCCAGCATTTCGCTAAGGTCGCCGAAAGCCTGATCAACCGTGGTCTTCTCGGATGCCAGCGCACTGAATATCTGTCGAAACATGTCGTTCTCCAACAGCAGCCCCGGCCAGATGCCGGGACAACAAATCTCATCCCCAGTGGATGATGAATTCCGTCACGGTGATTCCGACCAGCGGAATCATCAAGAATATCAAGAACAGGAAGAAGAAGGCATAGCGCGGCGATTTCCCCGCCAGCTTGCCGTACCAGTTCGCAATCCGCATGGGCACTATTCGCAGGGGGTACCAGATGGCCGTCCCCACCAGATTGAACAGCACATGCACCAGGGCCACGGTCACCGCCGCTGCCACCGGGTTGGCCGTGGCAGCCAGCACGCTGGTCACGGTCGTACCCAGATTCGAGCCCATCATGAAGGGCAGCAGGCGCTTCATGGGTACCACGCCCGCGCCGGCGAGCGGCACCATCAGACTGGTGGTAATGGTGCTGGATTGCACCATTACCGTGGAAAAGGCCCCTACCCCGTAGGCGCGAATATCGGTCCGAAAAAAATAGGTCCGGAACAGGCCGTCCATATGCCGCAACAGGGCGCCGCGCAGATTTTTGACCATGAAGATCAGGGCAATGAACATCAGGAGCAAGCCCATGCCCGCCACAATCAGGGCTTCCGCTGCCGGGGTTGGACCTAACACGCCCCCGAACCATTCGAACAGCTTCACCATGGGGCGGGTAATGACCTTGACCGGACTGGACGGGTTGGCCACTTCCTGCATGCCGATCATGTCGGCCATACTGTTGGCCATACGGGTCAGAATGCCGCGACCACTCTCATGCAGGGCCCCGGTCAGCCATTCCAGGGGGAACAGCACCGCCACCGTGAGTAGATTGAACAGATCGTGAATCAACGCGGCCGTGAAAGAGCGGCGGAAGTTGCGCCGGATCCTCAGATTGGCCAGGGCCACGATGACCGCCGTCACCGAGGTGCCGATATTGGCCCCCATGATGGCGAATACGGCCGTGCCCAACGTCATCTCTCCCGTCGCCACCAAGGTCACGATCAAGGCGGTTGTAAAGGAGGAGCTCTGCACCAGGGCGGTCACGACCACCGCGCCCATCAGCGCAATGAAAGGGTTCTCGCCGTAGGCAAACGCCCGCGCCAACCAGTCACTTTCACCGCCGAAGGTGCCGAGGCCGGCCCCCATGATGCTGAGGGCCGAGAGGAAGAAATACAGGCAGAGACCGGCGTAGATCCCACGCAGCCAGGCGGGCACTTCTCGCACTGGGCCGAATCGGGTCAACGCAGGTGGGCGAGCCCCCCGCGAGGGTTCGGTTTGAGCCATAAATCAACACCAGGGCGGCAATGGTGTACCGCTTCGTCATCGCTGGATGAACTGGAATCGACTCGGCGATGCAGCCAGTCCGAGGGCAGCTGCAGTGCGAGGCCGAACTTGGGTCGCAACGGTACCCAAGCCCACAGCCTCGCGCAAGCCCTTTATGGCGTTTTTATTTCATTCTTGTGGCAGCCCCCGAGCCAGGCTGGGGTTGCTCGTTCAGGCCGCGCCTGATTGACCGTGATCCAGATCCGTATCGACAGAAACCACCACCTGTTCCGGAGGAAGATTCGGTGCCGTGGCACGCGCTCCATCCTGGCGGAGAGCCGGCGGCGCCAGGGCTCGGAACAGACCGGCGGCATCCTGGTTTGCCGCCTTCGAATAAGGATATTCCAGGCACCTGTCCGTAATCTGCCCAAACCAGCGGTGAACATTCTTCACTTCGGTCACAGAGGTTCCGAGCGTGTCATTGGCCTGCATCTCGATGTAACGGCGAATCAAAATCCCGATCAGATAGGGGATCTGGACCAGGGCTGAATGATCCGGGCCGGCGAACACCGGCGCTCCGACCACGTGTTCAAGCCCAGGATAGGGGGTGTTCTTGCCGTAGTAGGAGTCGGTCCAGCCAGGCGGTTCAGTGGTCAAGCGCTCGAAACGGTGGACCGCATCCTGAAGGCTGCGATCGAACATGAACAGCGTACTGCGATCATCCACCGGCGAATCCCGATAGTATTTTTCCACCGACAGCGCCAACTGAAGCCCCAGCACCGACCATTCGCTGTCGATTTCCCGTGGCAACTCGCCACGACTCCGGCGGTGGATAAACTGTTGTCGATCGACCACGCCGAATACCACCGGGTAACCGCCATCAAGCACCCAGTCCAGCACCGCCTCAATGGGTGAATCCACGTCGTCGGAGTAGAGGCTTTTCCATATCTGGTAGCCATTGCGCCTGTCGGCATGAAAATTTTGCAGCAGATCCACTGCCGGGTCTGAGCAGACGTTCAGAAACTGCTTCCAGGAATAACTGGCGAGATGCCGCTGACCGCTGCCGATCAGAAGACCAACCATGACGACATAGCGGCCGCGATCAAGACCGGTGGCGTTGGTGTAACAGAACTGCATGACGACCTCCGTGTGTCGTGTAATGCTCCTACTTTTTTTGTACCCCCGCGGGGGGCACCACAAGGACCGGCCTGCATACCTGTCAGTGCCTCGCAGGCATCGTCAGGTGGAGATAGCCAAACCAGAAAACACACGCCCAGACCAAAAGAAGAGGAAGCCCCTCCCCTTGTGACCGGGCTCGACCCACCCCTTCGGGCTGGTCATTCATCTGCGCTGGCCCGCCGCTTGACCGGTCTACCCCGATGCCGCTGACCTGAGAAGCCGCTGCTTCTCGTTCACCGACAGGCCATGAACCGCATCGTCATTACATAAGCTAGCTGACAAATATCGCTTTGCAAGCCGATTTCCAAGCGCCAGGGGGTGTTCCCGGCTTGAATGTTGCACTCACGCAGCATACTGCCTGAATCAACTGTGTTTTATTGCCACCTCCATGGGCAGGAAACAGGCCTTCTGGGTGGACGTGCCCCGGGAAAACAACCCGACGTCAGACCAAATATTCCGATCTGAGCCATTCCCAAATAGCCCGGATACCTTGCGCTTCGCCGCCAGCGGGCCGGCCCGGTCGGTCACCCAGGTTCCAGGCGTAGACATCCAAGTGGTACCAATCCACGGCCTCAGCCACAAAATGGTCCAGGAACAGGGCCGCCGTCAGGCTGCCACCCTGCGGTGTGGTACCGGTATTGGACAAGTCCGCCAATGGCGGCTGAATCTGGCGCTTGTAAGGCTTGTATAGCGGCATGTGCCAAAGCGGGTCTTCCACCGTGAAGGACAGATCCTGGAGACGGCGAACAGCCTGCTCGTCACGACCGTACACCGGCGGCAAATCTTCCCCCAAGGCAATCCGTGCAGCGCCCGTTAGGGTGGCGAAGTCAATCACCCGCTCAGCCCCCTCCTCACAAGCCAGAGTCAGGGCATCCGAAAGAATGACACGCCCTTCCGCGTCGGTATTGCCGATTTCTACCGTCGTGCCACTGCGAGTACGGATGATGTCGGAGGGCCGATAGGCATTACCGGCGATGGCATTTTCCACCGCCGGGATATAGACCCGCAGATTCACCTTCAGGCCAAGCGCCATGATGATTTCGGCCAGCCCCAACACGTGGGCCGCACCACCCATGTCCTTCTTCATTAGAACCATGCCGGCGCCAGGCTTGATATTCAAACCGCCGGAGTCGAAAACCACGCCCTTCCCGACCAGCGCCAGGGGCGGATCCCCCTCATCTCCCCACTGGAAGCAGGCAAGACAGGGGGGCCGGCTGG
>SL_3KL_010_SEDDRAFT_10002025_pt1 | contig 18592 bp, 12 predicted proteins | sample SodLakKL_010_SED_2_FD_10381 | JGI IMG/M metagenome (IMG submission 10381) | reverse complement strand
TGCATAGATCCTGTTCTCCTTCAACCATACTATCTCAAATTCAGATATGATCCATTCTAAATCCTGCCGTAACTGCGATACCAGTTCGATCACTTCGATCAATTCACTTCTGCTCTCTGAACGGGCATCACGTTGCAGTAACGATAAATCATAATACCGCTGTGCCGCCTCCAGCATCCGAAGCCGCGCATTTGCAACATACCGGTATACCGCAAGCGTATACTCAAAGTATCGAAGGTCATCTGCATAATACTCCGGCTCAGACGATGAAAAATATGCACCCGCCTCATCACAGATTTCAAGTACCCGTGATAGTTCGGCTGAACTCAAGCGAATCGATTCCAATCGCTTCGGTATATAGTGCGTCCATAGTATACGGTCATTCATACTGCTGGTAGGCTGCAACTCTGCAAGTTCGGCAAGTTTCCAGATTCCGCGGGTGAGATTTCCCGTTTTGTCACCGTATATTCCGTTTAAAAACCGTTCACTGAATAAGTCCACATCATCTTCTGAATAACGCCAGGAAAGATCGGCGCTGTAGGCGATTCCGTACCACGCACGCGAGAATAACGGGATCCCTTCGGTATCCCAAACGGTGTTCATTAAACCAAAGGAACCATATTCAACACCGTCTCTGATAAAATTTTTTAAATTCGGGAATATACGATTATAATCCGGCGTTAACCGGCGGGTGTTCTGTATACCCGGACATACCATAAAATCAAATCCTGCCTCGATAAAAGGTTCGATCAAATGACTGTATGACTCATGCGGTCCGTATTCCCACGTTATCATAATTATATCCTTTGGCAGCATGTCGAGAGCCTCCGGATGCTGTAAAACTATATCTCCCGTCATAATCATTCGCACACCCAGCTCCTCAAGTATACTGTGCATGCGAAGAATATGCTCTGCATACACCACCCCTGCACCCAGACTATCAACCCGATCCTTCGACGCTCCCTTACCCAGGTCAAACGTCTCATCACTGTTCACACAAAAATACGGCGAGCTGAATGCCGGAACCAGCACTTCATAAATATCTCGCAACAACTGCTCACTCTCCGGAAGTACCGGCGATAACAAACTTCCACGCTCTCCCAACGGTGCATACCGAGGATGAGATAAGATATGCTGGAAATGGCCGAATGATTGAAAGTTACCGACCAGTGTTACGTGATACTGATCAGCATACTCCGACAACTTCCGCCATTCCGCTATGCTTACCCCTCCTCCTGCCGGTGAAAATTCTCCGTGCCGTTCCGTTTCCACTACATGTTCTACATAATACATCAGCATATTCATCTTCAGTTCGGCTATCCGACGTATCTGCTGTTTCATATACGCTAACGTCGGTACCGGACCACGGCTGATATCATCCATTATTCCACGATACTGTAAATCTGGCCAGTCGCTTATGCGAACCGACGGCAGTGTGCCGGCTGTTGCTGCACCGCGCAGCAATTGTTTCAATGTCTGCATCCCGTAATACAAGCCCGCCGGCCCTTCCGCCGCCAGCATTATCCCGGATGTTTCTACATGAAGAACATATCCCTCTTCTCCATGTTGTGCATCGAGTTCAATTCCGGAATCCCGACATTTACGACGGAACGTCCGGTCTCGAGACGGCAGGCCTATATGAATTACCAGATCTCCTGTTTCACCGCGCGTCGGTGTAATGCCTGAAAGTCCTTCAAACGTCTCTTTCAGTTCCCCGATACCGAGTTCTGCACTCGGGTGATGGTCACGGCCGTACAATTTAATTGAAACAGCACCTTCATAATACGACACCACTCCGCTTCTGTATTCTACCTCCTGCGGATGCGGTACGACCGGAATATTATTAACAGCACCGATTATTGGATGCGGAACAATAATGAAATACAGAAATAATGAAATAAGTAAATATTTGTACATATCAATATGCTTAATTTCTTGTCTTCCAATAGTTGTACAACCAATCTGCTGAATTAATATATGCTTTTTCGAGATCATCTGTCGGTGATTCTTCACCCCCAATATCCAAACCGATATGACCTTGGAATCCGGCTTTTTCGATAGTCTCGAAAAAAACTTCCCACTTTATTACACCTTTTTCAGGAGGAAGGTGTTCTACACGCAGACCGGTATTATCGGAAAGATGTATATAATCGATGAATTCACTTAACCGGATGAAACTCAACGATATATTTTCTTTCATTGAAAAAAGATTTGCCGTATCAAAATTAAAGCGCATATTATCACGAGATATCGCTTGCTGAAAATTAATAAATCCATCGGTCGTAGATGATAAACATCCGATTGCAGGATGTATCTGGAAAGTCAGATGATATACCCAAGCTATATCACACAACTCACGATATGTTTTTACCAAACAATCCCAAAAATCAGTCCAGATCACATCAGATGGAATTGTTGCACTTCCGAGAACACCTTCATCATAATGACGGGTTATCGGGATTTCATCGGGGAATTGATAGGGAGGTAACGGGGCATTGTCGAGGATTCCCTTTGCCCCGAATAGTTTTGCAATTTCGCATCCCTTTTCAAATAATTCAAGATTATTCAGTCTCGTTTTTTTATCAGGAGATGTTACTCCGGGAAGCACTGCACAAAAATACGGTACCTGTAATTCCAAATCATCAAGCTTATACTTTATAGAATGCCGCATTTCGTAAATATCTGATAAATGCTGTTCCCGTATTCCTTCCAATTCTATGCTCTGAAATCCGAGATTTTTCATCTCCTTAAGATACTGTATTGTGTTCGCAGCAGCAGGCGGATATCCATACTTTGAGATTATGTATAGATAGGCGCATACTATTGACGGATCGTATGGAGTGGTCATAAAAAATCAGCGAGTCTGAATACTAAAAGAAGAAGTTAATTATTCCGATCAGGCCAACAACTGTCATTACTCCCGTAAAAAGAACTATAATACCAAGTGTGCCGGTTAAATACCAGGGTGCAGTATGTTCATCTCCCATCACTGAACTTTTTCTAAACAATAAGAGCATCAAACCTATTATTAACGGAGTAATGACAAGGGTAAATGCTTGTGAGACGATCATTACCATAACGGGGCGGCCGCCGAAGATTGGCACAACAAATCCCATCATTAAACCAATAAATACGAGCACACGCGAACGAACAGATTTTAAATCGAGTTTTTCTTCCATATAATCTGCCAGGAGCAAAGGAGCGAGGAGTACAATAGGAAATAAAGATGAAAGTCCTGCACTTACTATTCCGGCAACAAATATAGAAACAGCAAACCTACCGAGTAACGGCTCAAGTAATTTTATCATATCGATCGCGTTATCAACCCGCATACCGAGCGGATAGAGAGTACCTGCCGCCGCCGCCATAATTGAAATACTGAGTACAAACATAAGTGTTGCAGATATCCTGGCATCTCGCTTTTCAATCTGAAGGTCTTTAATTTCCCATCCCTTCTGTTTCACGAGAATCGATCGTGTAATATACAATACTCCTCCCATTGTGGTTCCGATCATTCCGGCGACCAATATTCCGGCGTCGGCCTCGTCAGGTATTGATGGTATAAGTCCACCAATCATAGCTTCCGGCTCGGGGAACATAATGAACATTGACATCAGAAAACTCACACCCATTATGGTCACAAATATGATCAGGATTTTCTCGAAAAACCGTATTTTTCCATTTAAAAAAAGTATATAAAGGAAGGTAGCGAATATCAGCGTCAGGTAAATCGTGTTAAATCCCTCTCCGGATGCGGTAAGAGGACGTGACCATTCCTGCACAACCTGCGTCACAATAGCCATTACACCCATACTCGACACGAGTTCGGTAAATATCAAAACACCCAACACAAACAATGCAACCCCCTTACCGAAATGGTTCTTCAGTGTTTGCAGAATCGTATCACCGGTAACGATTGTGTATTTACTAAACGAAACAATAAGTACGTAAGTAAATATACACGATATTAATAATGCCCACATAAGGACCATCCCATGCGCAGCCCCGGCAGATGCCATTGTGGTAATACTTCCGGTACCGATATTATATCCAACGAGAAACAAACCCGGACCGATAGACAGCAAGAAAATCCCGAGTCGGTTTTTTAAACTTAATTTCTGAAGTTGATTTGTTATCATAGCTGATTAAGCTTTTTATAATATTAAATTAAGGGTGATAGATCTACTGATCCCCGTACTTATACCGGTAATACTCAGACAAAAAGCGAAGGCCAAATGAGGTAGCAATATCCCGCATTGTCATCCAGACCTTTCCGTCCCGTCGGCGGGTACGGGTTTCTACAAATGCCCCGGCAAGATTCGGGTCGGGATGATCGATTGAAAACCGATTTTGTAAAACCCAATTAACCGAGTTTTCAAGATTTCCTTTAAATTCATCACCTACACCATATAGAATTAAGCGTAACCATAATATTCCGGCAAATGACACGGCAGATCCGCAGATTGAATCTCTGTTTCGCCGGCCGTCGACAAAATTCTGATAAAAAATTGTTCCGTCTCCGATTTGTGCCCGAGCGTAAGCCCGTCCGGTCTCTACCGCAGCCTGTAGATAGCGTTCATCACCGGTCAGATCATATCCGTCTAATAAAGATTCGGCATACCAAATATTGAACCGTGGATGAAAGGAGCCTGTTTCTTTATTATTCGGCATAAAGTCCATCCACAATCCCTCCGGACCTTGCTTCTCAACAAGACTTTCCATCTGTGCAATAAAAACTTCTTTATATCGTTCATCACCGGTGAAATCATACATATACTTAAAGAGCGATCCTTCACTGTTCGGCCGTGCGACATGAAACAATGTTTGATCTTCAATGTCTGCCCAGAACGGACTCCGGTCTTTAAACACTTCACCGGTATGTACATCGACAACATCATAAAACACGCCGTGCTCAGGCACCCACATATGATTCAGCATCCATTCTCCTGCCTCGGTTGCTACCTCTGCATATCTGTCGATATTAGTTTCTTGTTGCAGTTGAAATATTCCGGATGCACCATCCGAAATTGTCGCGAATACAATGTAATCTCCTATATAGTCTCCGTGCACAGCGTGCAACATTCCGTTAAGCTTCGGATGGTCAGTAATTTGTAAGCTTGTCCACCAATCTCCTGCCCGTTTAGCTTCGGTGAGATAGCTTTCATCTCCTGTAATGCGATAGGCTTCGACGAGGCCGAAAACGACCTGCCCTGTATGCCAAGCAGGTTCATACAGATACCATTGCCCTTCAATCAGATTATAATCACACCGGGATTTACCTTCTTCATCTAATAATATCCGAACTGCGTAATCGGCTCCTTCCCGGATTGCATTCTTAATTTCATCCTTTCTATCCGCTGCATCCACGCTTATGAAAAAAATGAAATACGATAATAATACAAAGACAAATTGTTTTTTCAACATATAATTATTCCTTTTCCTATAGATTTTTATTTAATACTAAATATGTTCTCCGTATGCATAACGGTAATAGTCGGCAAGAAAGCGCAGGCCGAATGAGGTACCAAGATCCCGCATTGTATACCATAATCCGCCATAAATATGGCGCATTCTTGTTTCTACAAAAGCACCGGCGAGATTCGGATCCGGATGGTCGGTTGCATATCTATTGTTTAACACCCACTCCAGTGACCGTTCGATATTTTCGATATATTCATCTCCGACTCCGTATTGTAACAGCCGGAGCCATAATATGCCGGCGAAGGAAACTCCGGACCCGCATAAGGAGTTTGAGTTGTAGGAACCATCGAGAAAATTCACATAATAGATTGTGCCATCACCTTGCTGTGCTTTCACATACCGATCAGCGGTTTTTTTTGCAGCGTGAAGGTACCGCTCATCACCCGTCATATCATAGCCATCAAGTAATGCTTCTGCATACCAGATATTAAATCGGGGATGAAACCGGTCATAATCTTTCTGATTTGGTCCGAAATCCATCCATAGTCCCTCGGGACCCTGCCGCTCGACCAGACTCTCACATAATTCCAAAAAGACTTCCCGATAGCGTTCATTTCCTGTATATTCATACATATATTTGTACAGGGATCCTTCGTTATTCGGGCGAGCAACATCATATAACTCTTTCTCTTTATCTCCCCAATACGGATGATCTTCGGTCAGCACTTCGCCAGTTTCAAAATGAACAAAATCATAAAATAATCCGTGTTCAGGAAGATACATGTGTTCGAGCATCCATTCACCTGCAGATGTCGGAACAGCGGCGTATGGTTCATAACCGGTCTCATCATATAACCGGAATAACCCTGCAGTACCGTCTGATACTGTTGCAAATACAATAAATTCTGCAAGCTCATCACCGTGGATTGCGTTCACCATGCCCGTTAATTTTGGATGATCGGTAATTTCAAGCGAAACCCACCAATCACCCGCTCTTCGTGCAGCATCGAGGTATTCCTCGTTCCCCGTTAGACGGTATGTTTCCAACAACGCATAAATTATTTGTCCGGTATGCCATGGTGGTTCATATTCCACCCATTCACCCTTTATAATATTATAATCACATCGTGATTTCCCCTCTTCATCTAAAAGCACATTCATCGCATAATTTGCACCGTCGATCATCGCCTGCTGTATTTGCGTCTTCCGTTCATCCACGGGACCGGTACAACTGTAAAAAATAATACTTAGTATTAAGCTAAGTCCTATCAGTACACAAAAATTTATTTTCATTGTTTCTCTCGTATTGATTCAGAGGCATTTTCCATTATCGTATTAAATGTTTCGGATTTCCATATTTCTTTCAGCGTAAATGCTGCCAACTTCGGTTCCCGCACCCGTGTAAAAACCCCTTTGAGGTTTAAAACGACGCGGCGAAAATGCTGTGAGGTTTTGAAATCAGCAAAATTCCAAACATGTTCACCGACGGTATAATCTTTTGATTCAATTAATTCACAATATTTTTTAATTAATTTGGATTGATATTCCTCGGTAAACATTTGATCTGAAGTGGAATGAAATCCGGCCATCGTATCGGCACCAAACTCGGCAACAAATACCGGCTTACCGTATTTTTCATAGATGATATCGAGTTCCTCTTCAAATAATTTCACGGCATAATCAATTTGTCCGGGGTTCTCGTACCAACCATAGTATCGGTTAAGTGAAATAATATCACAGAATTCAAAAACGGGGTCTTCAGCCCCTGCCGCCTGACAATTCGGAACGGTAATCGGACGGGACTTATCCAATGAACGGGTGAACTCAATAATCTCTTTCCAGTATGATTTTCCAATGCCATTAAAATAAATACTACTGTTTACAAGATTCGGTTCATTCCCAACCGCCCACATAATTACAGAAGGATGATTTTTATCGCGTTCATAGAGGCGACGGATCGCCTGCTTATGATTTTCTTTTGTTAAATCGGTCAAGTAACGGAAATCAAGACTTACAGCCGGCACCTCATCGATTACCAAAACTCCCATTTTATCAGCATATTGCATAATTTCTTCGGCGTATGGATAATGAGATGTCCGGAATGAATTTGCGTTAATCCATTTTAAGATACCGAAATCTTTTACCATCAACGGATCGCTTACCCCTTTCCCGATAACAGGAAAATCTTCATGTTTTCCGAATCCCTTGAGAAATATCTTTTTACCATTTAAAAGCAGATCCGTACCGTCAACAGTTATCTCCCGTATACCGACCGGAAGCGTATAAACATCAAGCACTTTTTCATTAGCAATTACTTCTATCTTCAGATCATATAAAAAGGGATCATCGGGAGACCATAACCGGCAATTTTCCAACTGCATTTCAGTTACATTCGAAAAATTATTAAATAATTCCGTTGTAGTATACTTATCATAATTACCGATAAGTGTAAATTTGACTGTCCCATCTTTTATATTTTGAAATAGAGTCTCGATAAGAATTGTTGCACTTGAATCTTTACCGATGATCGAATGGACTGTTACATCACCGATATGCGATTCGGGTGTTGCGTATAACACAACCGTGCGGTGTATCCCTCCGTAGGGGAAGAAGTCAAACCTGGCGGGCGGATACATTTCTTCACGCTTCCTGCCCTCGTTAGCATAGTCCACTGAGGTGATACCCTGGGGAATCGTGTCATTCGTAAGCTCATTATTTACCAATAGCACCAATGAGTTTTCCTGATCACGCAATACATGCTCAGTCACATCAAATTCAAACGGAAGAAATCCTCCGACATTCTCACCTATATAATTCCCGTTGACCCACACTTTTGCATAATAATCTGCTGATCCGACACGAAGCCATATTTTTTTATTCTGAAAATAATAGTCGGGAAGGACAAACTTTCGGGCATACCAGACACTGCCGGTATAATCTGCCAGACCGTACTCTTCCAATTGTTCGTTCCAGGTACCGGGAACTGCAATATGTAAATCGGACTGAAAATTATTAAACCAGTTATTTTTCTCTCCGCTATTATCAGGATCTATTTGAAATTTCCATATACCATTTAGGTCGTGAATATATCGATGATTATTTATGATAGGAAACAACATAGATGTCCTCGTTAAGTAAAAAGTATTGGAAATAATGAATGTATAAAATAAATATAACGTGTGTTTTATATGAGCAGGCTGATGGATTTATCCGACCAGCCTGCTGCGGAATTACGATTCAATACAGTTACGGTAAAGACGATATATCTTATTTAAGCATAATCATTTTACGTGTGGCACTAAAACTGTCGGTTTGCAACTGATATAAATAAACACCACTCGGAAGAATACGTCCACTGTCTGTCATGCCGTTCCATCGAACATTATGTACACCAACTTCCTGAATGTCATCAACGAGTGTTGCAACCCGCTGTCCGAGAGCATTATAGATGATTAGAGAAACATGTTCACGGTTTCCGATCTGATACCTGATAGTGGTTTCAGGATTGAAAGGATTCGGATAATTTGAATATAATTCATATTCTTCAGCAATGTGTGGAGTCCAGTTATCATTCACTGACACAACCATATCAAACCACTTTAATGCACCAAGAGGCTGACCTGCGGTTGATGCCGTGTATGATTCAGCTGTTGTCTCATATGCGAAATCAAACGGAGCTCCTGAGTTATCCCAGCCTGGTGCATTCGGACGATCGCCCCACCACATATCAACCATAGTTAATTCTGAGGGTGGACTATTTTCAAATTCCACTGCCTCCTCAAGAATTGTATCACCGGTACCCGCCGCATCTATAAATGACTGCGCTACATCGTTAAATATTGGAGTCACTTCTATAGTGTCCGGATACACGTCAACAATATCTGGGTCGAGATAGAAATTATTATTTCGAATGTCAAGTGTCTGGGTATAACCTTGGTCAATAAGATCTTGGCCGAGTTCTTTGACCTCAATTCCGGTAAAGTTAGCGGTAAAGCCTTCAGGATTAGTTTCCCGTCCACTAAATGCCCCATTAAAAACATTATTATTAGTGAACGAGCCTTCAATAACTTCATCGAAAGTAAATATCATTTGGCCAATATTGAAGAATGTATTGTGATTAATTCGTGCATAATTTAACGTTCCTGCAGTCTTTCTGAGAACCCTGCTGGTCAGATTGTAAAACGTGTTATTTTCCATAACCAAAGTATCGATACTGTTCCCTCTGTCATCGATACCACGTCCATTATCGGGACTGATCGGTAATCCAATATTGCTAATAATAGAATTGGTGATGAAAATTCTATTATATGGATTATCAAGTCTGAATGCAGCCTGTCCCTCTTCATCAAGATGACAATCATCGATAACTATCCTGACACTATCCGCACTTACGCGAAGCATTCGCGTTAATAATCCGTCCAGTTCATCACGATTGGTTACATATAATCCACGTAACGTTAGATCATCCCGTACACGGAATGGATGTGATGAAGATCCTCCGTCAGGTACCCCCGGCCGTAAAACCGGTCTCGGCCCGTCGCCAGGCTCCGCTTCGATTCTAAGATGAAATCCTCTGTTTTGTATGGTTCCGTTTAGTATATATGTTCCACCCCGCTCTAAAACATATACCGTATTCGGATCCACCCGATCCCCTGCTTCGGTAGTATCGCTGTCTATGGCTTCGTTTAATGTACCAAATCCCTGTGGTACTTCGACAGTTCTTTGAGCAAATACATTATCGGCTGCGAAAAAACACAAGCTGACAATGATGATAAGTGTAGAGATGTTAGCGAAAAAATATTTCATGACATCCTCGCATATTGGTGATTAAGTAGTGGTTGATTAATGAGAATTATTAAGGTTTTATTTAAATCGATATCGAATACCAAAATCGACCGTCCATCCGAAATATTCTTCACGCGTTGCGAATTCCCGGATACCGAGAGACGCTTCTTCAGGTAAATTGGTCAGATTGTTTATGTTAAACATGAGACTTAAACCGTATCCGATATCTTGTTGAAGTATCAGATCCCAACGGGTATATGGATTTGTATATCCATCCAATTCTTCCCGTGAACTTATATAATCAAGGGTCTCATCCTGAAATATCATTGAAATTCTGCCGCTGAACCCGCGTTTCTCATAGCCGATAGAGAAATTTGCAATTTGCTTTGCCTGACCCGGCATGCGGGCTGCCCGTACTGTATCAATTATAATAGGCTGGAATGGCGGATCGGGACTTCGTTCTCCGATTCTCATAAGCGGGTAAAAGGTTTCTGATTCGATATATGAATAATTAGCATATAAAACTATACCATCAAACGGACTCGGCAGGAGACGTAAATTGGTTTGCAACTCTATCTCGAATCCGTGAACGGTGGTGATTCCTTCTGCATTTTCGGGTTGGGTAAGCATATAGCCAAGTGTTGGCCCCGGCTCACGTACACGACTCGTTCGAATGTAATCGATGTTTTCAAGTTCCTTATAAAATCCGCCGATCGTAAATAAACCGAGATAGTTATAGAAGGAAAAGTAAACATCATAATTCCATGCTGTTGTGTGTAAAAGATCATCACGCCCGCGTTCGAGTAAGTTTTGTAAATGAGAGATTCTTTCCCAGGGGACTAAGTTAAAATAATTCGGCCGGGACATCGAACGGGTTGCCGCGAGACGTATATCAAACCAGTTTGTCGGTTTATAACGAAGATGCATCATCGGAAATAGTTCGGTATAATTCTGACCGCCGGTCGTATCTTTTGGATTCACAATATATACACCCTGATCGGTGCTTACCACATCACCAACCACTGTGTGATAACTCGTTCGTGTATTCTCAAGGCGCACACCACCAAGAAGCATTACTTTCTGTCCGAGATTCACCTCTGCCATCAGATAACCGGCACCTATTTTTTCTGACGCATCATAATCTTCGAGATCCATTAATCCATTTGGATTATATTTATCACGGAATGTTCTCAGGAAATCATCTATCAACCCGCGGTCAAGCCGAACATTCATCTGATATTGACCCTCTAAAATATCGTGTGGTTCGTAACTACTAATAAAATTGGATATCAGGACCCGGTCGTTACGATCCAGATCAAACATATCAGGATTTTCACTGCCAATCCGGTCAATCGCAAACGGGGCTGTAAAATTCTGAATTTTATCCCGATCCCTGTTCTTTTCGCGATACTTTAATCCTGACTTAATATATCCCGTCACATTTCTGCTTACCGAGAACGGAACCGTAATATCCGTTTGCAATGTAGCATCACGATCTTTAATCCATTCTTCATCAAGGAATGCCTGTAAAAAGATAGTGTTGTCAAGGTTATTCCTCGCGCCAAGTTGTATAAGTTCCGGACCTTCATCGTCGATCAGATCACTTTGAAAAGCACCGACTTCCCGGAACTGCGCATCGTGGGAGAACGGGATATGAAGATTCGTTTGAGAAAATGAACCACGCCAATCTAATTCAAACCATTTAAAAGTATGCTCTCCACGAATGTTATGAGAAATCATACTCGTATTAACTTGACGGTCACGCAGCCAATGTTCTACATAGCTTGATCCGACACGATACCGCTTTCTCCATAAAACTTCTTCACGGTCAGTTTCACTCCAGAAAACATTATACATCAGATTTCCACCGGGTAATTCATAATCCAAAGCCAGACTTCCACCGTATCGATGACGAATCTCAAACCGTTCATTGAGATTTAGATTATTTACTGAAACGATTGCTCGTTCCTCACCCGCACGCTGTTCACGTGTAAAAATATATCCTGCATCAAGGAGGTCTGAGCTTCGATTGGCACGTTGCACATTACCCGAAACGACGAATCCAAGTTTGTTATCCAGTACACGATTACTCACACTGGCACTACCCCGATATTGACCGTACTCATCGACATGAGAATTATATCCAGGTTGTAATCGTATGTCTCCCTGAAATCCACGTGGAGCTTTTCGAACAACAAAATTTACGGTACCACCAACCGCATCAGCATCTCGATCGGGTGTAAGTGATTTATATAATTCTATTCCCGCTAAAATATCCGACGAGATCATACTGAGATCGACCGATCGATCTTCCGGATCTGTAGAGGGTATTCGTTCACCATTAATTGTGATTGAGGTAAAACGTGGAGAGAGTCCACGGATAGCAACTTTACTTCCTTCTCCTGCATCTCTTTGTAGAGAAACTCCCGGCAATCTACCAATAGATTCAGCCGCATTTTGGTCAGGCAGATCTCTTATTCTATCCTGCGAAACGACATTGACAATAGTATTTGATGAAAGTTGGTCGCGAATAGCAGATGCCTGACCCAGTAGTTGTGATGTTACAACCACTTCATCACGCATTCTAAGAATATCCGGTTTTAAGTGCAAAACTATTTCTATTGGGGTGGGTGAATCTAAATGCAATGTATCCCGAGTAGATTCGTAACCTAGAAAGCTTACAACTAGAATAATATCTTGGTTGAGGGGAAGTTGAGTAATACGGAAATTTCCCTCACGGTTGGAGGCAGCACCTCTGGTTGTTTCTTCGATATAAATATTAGCACCAATAAGTGGATCACCGGTCAGTTCATCAAATACGGTACCAATAATTGTACCTTCGTTTTCAGCATATAAGACAGAGGAGAACAAAAACAGTACACACATTGAAATGGTGTTTACAGCTGGCAGGTGCTTCATAATGAACCTCAAAAATCCGTTTGACAAATCTTGAGTTACAGCCTATTTGAAGAGTCCCGGTTTGCGTGACCTATAATGGCAAGCTAAACAATGTTTAAATTGTCATATAGGCGATTGATCTACCAGGATAGGTAGATAATAATATATTATCATACCTGGTATACTATATTCAGTATATAAAAAAAATTTCCGTGAGTCAATAGTCGCAAGAAAAAAATTTATGTTATTTTATTTTACATATTTTAGCGATATATCGCATAAATATTATTCTTCGATTGGTACGGACCGGCAGAGAGTCATCATATAACTGCAATTCCGCCTTTTAATACATCGGTAATTTTAATTTTCTTTCCGACAATTTTAAATTCAACCAAATCATTATCCGGCCACACGTTTTGGTTAAATTTTCTTCCTGTGATAATCGTAGCCGGGTTTATCGAAGCCATACACCATGCTGTACAGATGGATACTATTCCCCGTTCTGTTAAATGTTGTACATTCTCCAATAGTGTTTTTGCTGATCCAGCAAGATAGTTTGGGTTATTCGATAAAAAAATTTTTCCATCCTGAGTCAGTGTAACATCTGCTCCTATATGCGTTTGATATCGTCCTGCCGGCAATCCGGCAAACGCAGTTACATCACTGACAAGAACTGCTTTATCCCGTTTCGTCTTAATGACGACTCTTATGAACGAATCCGGTAAATGATAACCATCTGTAATAATGCTTGCATAAAGCTCATCCCGTGCTAATAGGTCCCATAAAATATTCGGGTGTCTCGGCAGCATATCCGGAACTGCATTACCCAGATGTGTTGAAAGTACCGCTCCTGCACGTATTGCTTCATCTATCTGCGCCGCCGACGCAAGCGAATGGCCGATTGCACATTTAATATGGGCTTCCCGACAGTAGTGAATCAGCTCGATTGCCCCGTTTAATTCGGGAGCAAGGGTGATGATTTTAATCATTCCTACCGAGACATCCTGGAATTTTTTTATAAGTCGAATATCGGGATCTTGTATGTACCGGCGATCATGCGCTCCCCGAGCCCCTTCCTGAGATGAGATAAAAGGTCCTTCAAGATGGATACCGCCTATACAATTTCGTACAAGGATATCGGCATCACACGCACGGCGAATTGTATCCAGTATTTTAATAACCGCTTCATTTTTATTTGTAACAATAGTTGGAAAATATGTTGTTACCCCTTGCCTGAGCATCGCTTTTGTTGCATCGATTATCCTTTCTACCGTAAGTGAAGCGCTGTTAAAATCAATTCCGTTTATCCCGTTAACCTGTAAATCAATTAATCCGGGTCCGATATAGGGATGTGTATCCTTGTTAAGATTCGGTTCCGGCTGAAGTATTATATCCTCATCATCAATAGTACAGCTGACCGGTTCACCCGATAAGCAATTGATTCCCATCCTGTTATTCATACGTTTATGTCCTCACTATTTCCGATTTTTCTAATTGTGTAAAGAGTCGATCAACGGTCGCAGGAACTGATGCATTAGGGGTAAGCAATCCGGACAAAATGTAAACAATCGCAGATACACCGGCTGGCAGACCGACTTCCAACGCCAGTTGTATATCAACATTCTTGGTTATGATAAACGTAATAATCCCGCACATTATTGAAAGAATTGCTGTGTGGGATCCGCTCTTTCGAAACATTTTCAGCATACCAAACAAAATAGGTACTGCAACTATACCTGCAGATGCTCCAAACCATGTTACAATGAGACCGAGCACCCCGCCAAAATACTCATATTGAAATGCCACGACTATTGTTGAAACTGTGAATATAACAGTTATGCCACGTGCCAGTAAAAGTGATGAAGGATGTCTATCCTTTTCCCCTCTTAAAACCGGAACATTATCTCTCGTAATAACAGCAGATATAGTGTTGATATCAGAGGAGGTCATGGACATAGTGTTTGCAAATATTGATGCAATAACAAGTCCGACCAATCCAACCGGTAAAAGCTGCAATGTTAAAAATGCATATGACTGGGTCGGGTCACTAAGATCGGGAAGCAAAATCGGTGCAGCCCAAAGCGGCATAAATAATATTAAGGGCCAGATCAGATATAAGCTGCCTGACAATATAGCAGCATTTTTAGCTTGATTTTCATTTTTGGATGATATATAACGCGTTGCCAGATTCCATGTTCCACCATTGTAGCTAAGAAAATTAATAAATAAAAAAGCCAGAGCAAACCCAGCGGTATACGGTTCATTAAATAACTGTGTATTCTCTTCAGGCAGCTGATCCCATACCCGCATCATACTCCCGACACCTCCGAGACTGATGATAACAACCACAAACATTATTATACCTGCAACGAGTTGTACAATAAATTGTGCAAAGTCGTTAAAAATGACCGCCCACAATCCGCCAAACGTGATATACAATAGTGATATCAACCCTGCAACGAGAATTCCCCCTGCAATGGGAATACCTGTAAAAACATTTAAAAGGATGGCAACGGCAGTCCATTTAGCCCCGACATCAAAAACTTTCAGTATAACGCCACTCCACGCAATAACNTGTTGTGTAAGCGTATTATACCGGGTTTCTAAAAACTCAAGTGGTGATTGAATAAATAATTTTTCCCTTAACCGTACCCAATAAAGTGGAAATACCTTNGCACTCACTATAACGGATATTCCTATTGTAAATGCCCACCAAACATAGACTGAAAAACCGTGTGTATATGCTAACCCGGCATAGGCAACAAACACTGCACCGCTATATCCTGAGACATGGTGTGAAATACCTGAAAGCCACCACGGTAATTGTCCCCCGGCGACAAAATAATCATCTGTGTTTTTATTCCTATAGTAAGCCCACAGCCCTATTATGACGAGTAATAAAAAAAACAATATTATAATTATGAAATCAATTGTATGTAACTGCATACGTTCTGTCTCTGGTTGATCTGATGATATATTTGATCACAGGATTAATTTCTGATATCTTGTTTGAAACTCTAACAACCATACTTACCTACATAGCTTAATGAAAAATATACTATTAATTTTCATAGCATTTAGTTTTATTATTTCAGGTGCGACCTGTTCAATAAATTCAGACTTTCGACCGATCGGCTTAGAAGCCCTTCAATCGGTTACGATAAACACTGGCAACCTTACCGCAGTAGTCATTGATAATTCATCGTATTGCACGATACATCGGAGCGGATACAATGGCATAGCAGAATTATACCACACCCTTCAGGACTCGTCGATATTTGTTCCCAGCTATTCCGGTTATAATTTAGAGCATATTTTTGGCGGCGATTCACTTAAACAAGTATTCCAACCATGTAACCACCCAAAGAAGCTCTATCGTAACTCTGACGGTGAAATTCTATCGAATCAGTCACCAACACTCCTTTAAAATGTTAAAACCTAAACATATTTAATCTTGTACCACTGCACTATATCGATATTTCATTTTTTGCATCATCTTTAAAGGTTTTTTTCAAAATAGGTACACCGGTTTCTTCTTGGCAAGTTATATAAAATTCTGATTATATAATAATATATGATCGGTTTAGAAGATGCCGTGGTGCGCCAGTATGGATAAACGTATTTTTCTAATAGCACGGATAAAAAGGATAGAATTGTTTAACTTCCGTATTTTCTAGGAATGTATACACTTAACATTATATTAATATACCTGGTATGCTTTGTTTTTAAAATTATATTATTTATATTTTATTGTCAAGTAACTCTTTATTTAATTGAAAAACACTCTATTCCATGAATTATAGAAAACCCCATCATCTATACCATCAGGTAATTCAGGATATTAAAGATAAGATCGCCACTACAAAGCTTCCCGCCGGCCATCGGATCGAAACACATAAACAGTTAGCTGAAAATTATAATGTAAGTTTAATTACAATAAAAAAAGCTATTGACGAACTCGTCAACGAAGGTATCTTAATTAGTAAAGCGGGTAAAGGTACATTTGTTGCAGACACCAACCCACAGACACAATCAGTAAAAAATAACGAGACAAGCAACACTATCGGCTTTGTTCTCCGGGATCTTAAAAATCCTTTCTTCTCACTTATCGCCCATGAAATTGAGGTGCTCGCACACAGCAAAGGGTATACAACTTTAATAGCTAATTCCTCAGATGATCAGGCAAAAGAAGAACACCTCATTCGAAAATTAAAAAACAGCGGGGTAACCGGAATCATTATCGCGTCGATGGCTCAAAAATATTTTGCTAATGAATCAGTGCGGTCTCTCCACAAAGAAAAATTTCCGTATGTCATGGTTTCATATACGCACGATCCGGACATCTATTTTGTCGGATCAGATCATATTTACGGGGGATTCCTTGCTACTGAACATCTTATTAAACAAGGATATCAATCTATCGGATATATTAACAGTACGGTCGGTAACTTAATAAGTGATCTCCGAAGGATCGGTTACTTCAAGGCATTGGAACATTATAATTTACCGATCAATCCCGATAACATCTTCTATTTACAATCCGGAGGCGGGTGGAATTATTTCACCGCTGGATACGAGATTGGTTTATCTATTTGCAAACAAAAAGAATGTCCCAATGCCTTTTTCGTATATAACGACCTTGCCGCTATCGGATTTCAACGGGCAGTTCTTGAGCTTGGACTCGCTATTCCGGATGATATTGCAATTGTTGGCTACGATGATATAGAGTTTGCCAGCTTAGCGCGTGTACCGTTGACTACCATTCGGCAAAACACAAGAGAAATAGCCAAGAAAGCATTAGAAGCTATAATTGATCAGCTTCAGGAGAAAAAACCACGAATCCAAACTCTATTGGAGCCGAAACTCATTGTCCGGCATTCTTCAGTTAAATCACCTTGATGCTGTTTCTGGCTTTTTCATTATTATGAACTGAATAATCAGTACTGGAGTAATTGCTCTTGTAATGACAGCTAATTGAGTATTTTTTTCTAATAAGGTCGTGAACATAATTTTTGAAAATAATAATTCAAATAAAAGATTTTTAATCTCAGCTGGCAATAGTTGAAGTGTTGCTAATGTACGTAAGGTTAATTGATTATCGTACATAGTTTTTCGTATTTCTGTAAGATATATCCTGAACTAAATTCCCAATTAAACCTATATCATCCGGCAGCAAGCCTGTTTCCATCTCTTGCCCCAACACATTACACAACACCCTTCTGAAATACTCATGCCGCGGAAATGAGAGAAAACTTCTCGAATCTGTCAGCATACCGACAAACTGACTCAGGCATCCCATATTTGATAATGCCCCGATCTGCCACTCGATCCCGTCCTTTTGGTCGTTAAACCACCAGCCCGAGCCAAACTGCATCTTACCCGGGACGCTGCCGTCCTGAAAATTTCCGATCATTGTCGCAATCAGCTCGTTATCACGGGGATTTAGATTATAGATGATCGTCTTCGTGAGCTTATTATCTTTATCCAG
>SL_3KL_010_SEDDRAFT_10002024_pt1 | contig 18593 bp, 18 predicted proteins | sample SodLakKL_010_SED_2_FD_10381 | JGI IMG/M metagenome (IMG submission 10381) | reverse complement strand
CGGACCAAAATATCAATAACTTTTTCAATAAAACCAGAGGTTGAACCCTCGACCTTCCCGAGTGTTCGGGACAGGCGTTCTAACCAACTGAACTACCAGACCATTTTTTCAAACTAAATTTCTAAGTCCTTGAACTATCCGTCTCTTTGTCAAACAAACGGATCCATTTTTAAGCAGACCTCAATATAAAAATCATTTGGTAAGTAAGTCAAGAGATTTGAAAAGAAAGATCAATTATTGAATTACCTTCAATTATAGATTTTGAGAGACAAAGAATTTACTCTAAACCCAAATCAAACCGTTCTCTCAGCTCCTGTACATAGATTCCTATTTCGTTTCTTATTTCAAACAGACGGCTGTGGAATTTTGAGTAGACAGCCTTCACAATGAATGGTTCTCTCTTCATGGTTTGTAGATAGTCGAGGGCCTCATTTGCGCTCGTCAGGGCTTTTTTTGTATAGGCAATGTTTCCGCCAAGTACATCCTGTTCAAATCCGAAAGAGTAGCCACCGGCAAGTTTTGCGGTGATTTTAAGAACACTGCTTACAAATTCGTGCACCTGCTTAGTTTGCAGGTTAGCGGGGATGGTTTCGGCCCATTTTAATACATCGACGGCAAAATTTCTTGCGTCTTTGTAGACAATCAGGTTTTCAATAGAGCCGTAATCGGAAAACGTAAAGTCTTCACTCAGTTCCTTCCACTCTTCCCCGTAATCGAAGTCATCATCGTCATCATCATCAGAAAATGGAAAGTTGTCGTCCTGGAAAAAGAAATCATCGTCATCCCACTCATCGTCATCATCCTCCCAATCATCTTCATCTTCAGGGAAGTATGCCTCATCGAGTAGAAGCTCCTCTTCGATAAACGCTTCAACAGCATCCAGTTCATCTAAACTCTCCTCCAGAAGAATAACCCAACGCGGGGTATTTCCCTTCGGATCAGAAGTGATGAATCGCCGAAGTTGTTCGCTCCGTTTTTCGATCTCGTTCAGGTGTGACTCCCATTGATGTTCATTCCAGATGGGGCCGTCATCAAAATCGTCAAAGCTCATGCAGTGATGTGCTAATGGAATTATAGGTTATGATATTTAAACAAAAGTTGCGTTCAAATACAAGTCAAAAATACAGCTTTTGTCAATAAAAATCTCTCATCAAAGAGTAGAATCTTCAAATGAAAAGAGATTAAATAAATGCCGTTTAGTTGCCCTTAAACGCTTCCGCATGCCCTGAAGTATCTCTTTAAACAAAAATCATAAAAACAGGCACCACGAAAAACCCCAATAATGGTGTGTGTTTAGAGTTTTTCCAGCACCCGAATGATTACCTTTGTCATTTTCGGTTCAGCCATTGCAGCCGCCTCGAGTATATCTTCCATAATTACGGGTTGAAGGGAGTCAGGAAAGCACTCATCGGTAACTGCAGATATTCCAAGCACTTCCATACCCATGTGTACGGCTGAAATAACTTCAGGTACCGTACTCATCCCAACAACATCGGCCCCGATAAGGCGCAAATAGCGATATTCAGACTTGGTTTCAAGCATGGGGCCGCTGATCGACACATATACGCCCTGATGCATGTGAATGGCTTCCTCAAGAGCAACGGTCTGGGCAATATCAATAAGCCTTTCGGTGTAGGGCTCGCTCATGTCAGGAAAACGGGGGCCCAACTCATCATCGTTAGGCCCAATAAGTGGATTGTCTCCCAATAGGTTAATATGGTCGCAAATGAGCATGATATCCCCTCGCCTGTAATTGGGATTCATCCCTCCGCAGGCGTTACTGACAATCAGGGTCATGGCACCGTTTGCCTTGAGAACCCGAACAGGGAAAGCAATTTGCTGCATGGTATACCCTTCGTAGTAGTGAAAACGCCCCTGCATGGCAACCACCTCTTTACCGCCCAGCCAACCGAACAGCAGTTTACCGGCGTGGCTCTCAACAGTTGAAACGGGGAAGTGGGGGATCTGGTCGTAAGAAATTTCAGTTTCTATATCCATCTCTTCAGCAAGCTGCCCCAAACCGGTACCCAGGATAAGTAAGTATTCCGGGCGCATATCCGTTTTGGACTGAATAAAGTTTAGAGCTTCATTTCGCTGATCACGAAAGGTTTCTACGGATTCAAATGTCATGGAAAAAAGTGAGTGGTTAATCGAGTTCGTCTAATATATCGTCAAGACTTTGAGGACTGGGCTGCTTGTTCTCTTCCCGATATTCATCAGACATGCTTTTTCGCTGTGTCAGGCTTCTTGAGTAACGACTTTCACTCTCTTCGCCAATCTCTTTGGGAAGAGAAAAAAGGGATGCTTCATCTTTGCTGAAATGGTGCAGAGATTCCTGTGCAATTTCAAGGTAGGATTTTATGCCACCAATAATTTCTTCACGCCTGTCGAGTAACCTAAGGATGCTTTGACGAATCTGCTGCCGTTGCTGGCTGGCTTCACGAACAATAGAATCAGCTTCAATTTCTGCTTTTTCAATCACGTTGAGAGCCTCTTTTTTGGCACCGGATAATTTTTGTTCAGCACTGTCTTTTGCTGTCTGAAGAGTTTCATGAAGAGCTTCTTCCACTCTTTCATAATGCCTCAGTTTATCATCCATTTTATCAATCTGCGCTTCGAGCTCACGCATTTTACCAACCATATGCTCCCATTCACTAGCTATGAGATTAAGGTATGCCTGCACTTCTGTTACATCGTAACCCCGAAGTGACTTTTCAAATTGCTGCTGTTTAATTTCAAGTGCTGTCAGTTTCATGGGGGTAAAGATAACTTTAATTGAATTAACTTATTGGTTTAACATGTTTCTGAGTTTACCACTCTCTTTTTGTTCCTCAGATTCCCGCTGATGTTCAATTTCTATTTCAATAGAGCTTTTCTGTTCCGGTTTTTTTTCTCCCGTTTTTTTTGAGGAGACACTCCTTCCGGGTTTCTGTTCAGCAACGATCTCCTCAAGATTGGATAGTCGCCGGTCGGTCTTCTCTTTGAACTCGCGAAGAGCAGCTAAAAATTCTTTGTTTTCAGAAAGATTTCCTGATTTACGTTTAATTGCAGTTTTGATAATACTGCCCACGATACCCAGAAAAACGATTGTAACTATACTTCCAAATACAATTGCAACTACTAGAAAATCTCCATCAGCCATAACTAGTTACCTTTAGATTTTGCCATTTTGGCTACATTTTTTTCATTTTCCTTTTTGAGGTCATCCATATCATCAATTTCAATTCTTTCATGAGCCTCGTTGCCGCTCCTAAACTCTGAGGGTTCGCTTGCGGCTATTGCTTCCAGATTTTCAATCCGTTTTTTCATCTGGAGTGTAAGCTTTCTCAGCTCTTCAACCTCTTCATCCACTCGGCTGTTGGTAGCCTGCCATTTTAACTTATTTTTCTGGTAATCGATAAGATAGCCACCGATAATGATAACAAGCGGTATTAAAATCCAAATGATACCAGACATAGACCTTTATTTATGGATTGAATATTAAAATAGCAAATTTGTGGAATTCTGCATCATTATAACGAGACAATAATTTAATAGTTGCGTTCTCCAAAAAGTGCTGTCCCAATGCGCAGCATGGTAGACCCCTCCTCAATGGCAACCTCCAGATCATTCGTCATTCCCATTGAAAGATGCTGCAGATCAACAGACCCTTTCTCCAGATGCCGATGCTCTTCTCTTAATTTACAGAGAAGTTTAAATTCAGGTCGGACGGTTTCGGGGTCGTCAGCAAATGTTGCCATACCCATTAAGCCCTTCACTTTTGTGTATTTCAAATTCTGGGCATATTTGAGAATACCCTCCAGTTGTTCCGGCTCGCAGCCACTCTTCTGGCCCTCGCCGCTAATGTTGACCTGAATCAAAACATTAATCGTTCGTTCAAACTCTGAGGCTCTTTTTTCAACTTCTTTTAAGGCTTTCTTTTTGTGAATGGATTGAATCCAATTAACCCGGGAGGCCATATATTTTATCTTGTTTGTCTGCAGGTTTCCAATAAAATGCCAAACTGCAACGGGATTGGTAATAGATTCCATTCTGTCTTGGAGCGCCTGAGCCCTGTTCTCTCCAAAATGAACCTGGCCCGCTTTAATCAGCTCCAATACATCGGTATCCGGTTTGGTTTTGCTTACGGCAATTAACACAATCTCATCCGGATCGCGGTTAGCGACACTACAGGCCGCTGAAATTCGTTCTTTAAGGTTTTTGTATCTGTCTTCTATAGTACTCATGTATGGTTGTCTCTTTACTTTTTTTATATCAAATTCAGAAATAAACTAGTCCTAACTTCCGAATAGTTATAGCAATAACAAATTTAGTGAGAAAAATGTTTTTTAATGGATAGAAAATAATCGTATTTTTCATGTCTGTGAAAAAGATTATGATACACCAGCGAACTTCCTTTACATGGGTAAACGCGGGCCTTACCTGCCAGGTTCAGAGAAAAGCACATCCAAAAACCGGAGGTAGACAGACTTGAATACTCAGGTACGTCATATAACAAACTTTATACATCAATGGGCTCCTCCCGGTATAAAGATGAGTTATGATAATGTAGGCCTTCTGGTTGGAGATCCTTCAGCTCCGGTTTCCAGAATTTTAGTTTGTCTCGACGTTACAGAGGCTATTGTTGATGAGGCAATGCAGAAAAAATGTGAACTCATCGTATCTCACCACCCGCTTATCTTCAAAAAGATATCGACCATTAACCCCACAAATGAACAGGGACGAATCATCTATAAAATGATTCGAAATAATATTGCTCTTTTAACGGCTCATACCAACCTGGATGCTGCACTTGACGGTGTCTCTTTTGTGCTGGCAAACAACCTGGGCCTCGATGATTTACAGTTTCTCGAAAAGAATTACAATATCAGTCGTAAAATCTCTCTTACAACCAATGTGGAGGATACCGAAGCGGTATTGAAGATGCTCAACTACTACTCTGCAGAAGAAGCTCACTACTATGAAGTGGGTGGACGAAAGGATGGCCAAAAGTGCTTTGAGGCAATTATTGACAGGCATAACGTTGACCTTCTGAGAAGCGCACTTGAAAAAGAGGGCTTGCTGAAGAGAGGAAGTTTTCAGGAAGTAGAGATGAGCACATCAACCAATAATTTTGGTATGGGAGTTGTGGGTTACTACCCGGATAATGGAATTGCTAAAGATGAGTTTTTACACCTGGTGTGCCGCGCACTTGATGTTCCATCCGTGCGCTTTTCAGGTAATGCAGAGCGAATAAGAAAGGTTGCGGTTTGTGGCGGAGCCGGTGTCTTTTTGAAAGAGGCTGCCATAAAATCAGGAGCCGATGCCTTTGTAACGGCCGATATTAAATACCACGACTATTTTACTGAGGGTAAAAACTTTTTACTTGTTGATGCCGGCCACTATGAGAGTGAGTTCCCGGTAGTTGAAGCCATCCGCAAAGAGCTTTCAGAAGCATTTGAAGTTGTATCGGTTGAAGCCACTGAAAATGTGACCAACCCAATGAATATTTATGTAACCGATTTCGAAAATAAAAACATCTAAATACCCGAATAACCACCATGCAAGAGGTACTCCAACAACTCGCAAATTTGCAATATATCGACAGTCGAATTGATGAAATAAAACAGCTTCGGGGAGATCTTCCCGAAGAAGTTCTCGATATTGAAACAAACATCAATCGTTTTAAAGCTAAAGTATCTCAACTTGAAGAGGAAGAAGATAACCTGAAGGCTGAGAAGAAGAAGCTGGAACTGGATATTGAAACTTCATTGGATAAAACCAAGAAGTATGAAGAGCAGCAGCTAACCGTTCGCAACAATCGTGAATATGATGCGCTCACAAAAGAGATCGAAGCTCAAAAACAGTTTGTTGAAAACGCAATTTCAAGAATTGACGAGATAGGCAAACGGCTCGAAGAAGTTGAGAAAGAGCTTGAAATAAACAGGGAAAAACTTGCGGAAACGGAAGAGCTTCATAAGGATAAAAAAACCAATCTCAATAAAGTAATTAAAAGTACCCAGAAGGAAGAAGATAAACTTCTGGAGAAAAGGGAAGAGATGGAAAAAGAGCTGGATGACAGGTATGTTCGCAGTTATAACCGCCTTCGAAATGGATTAAACAATGGAATAGCTGTTGTACCAATGGAAAGAGGCGCTGCGCTGGGAATGGCCCTGCCACCACAGATACAGGTTGAAGTTCGGCGTAAAAATAAAGTAATAATCGACGAGCACAGCGGACGAATTGTAGTAGACCCTTCTTTTTTTGAAGATGCAAGGAAACAGCTTAAGCTGTAAAAAAGATATAACCGGCTATAAACTTTTTACGCATACAAAAGCGTTTTATTAAAAAGTGTAAGGTTTCCGGGTAATCGCTTTCCGAAATATCGGAAGGAGGAAAGTCCGAACACCAACGAGAACTGTGCTTCCTAACAGGAAGGTCTTCCCGAATTTTCGGGGGGAACAGATAGTGCCACAGAAAACAGACTTCCTTTTGAAGTGGAGAGGGACGGGGAGACCCTCCTTCGCTGAAGCTTTGGAGGGTAAAGGTGAAAAGGTGAGGTAAGAGCTCACCGTCCCGGCTGGTGACAGGCGGGTGCATGGTAAACCTCACAGGGTGCAAGTTCACGCAGATTGTGCGCCTCTCGTCGCTATACAATCGGGTGGAACGCTCAGATCTTTCGGGTGACCGAAAGGCCAGATAAATGATTACCGCTCTGCCCCGACCTCGGTCGGGAACGGGTTACAGAATTCGGCTTACAGGAAACTTTACAACTTTTAAGGCCATTTAGGTATATACCTGGTGGCCTTTTTTGTTATTGGATTAAAAAAAGTTGATTTTAGAAAGCAGGAAATATTTAATAACAAAAACACGTTGTAGGTACAGATTACTTATAACAATGAAAACAAATAGATAGCAATTTAATGAAAGTATTTAAGATTTTAAGCGTGGCACTGATTGCCACAATTTTTGGAGCGGGTGCACTTTTTGCGCAGGTACAACAACAAGCGCCTCAAATGCCTGACTTTCCAACATCGGCCGATGTGAGTGATGATGAAGTTGAGAAATTAGTTAACGCAATTCTCGATCTAGGCCCGGTTCAGGAGAAAACTCAAGAGAGAATGGCCGAAGTAGTAGAAGCTGAAGATCTCTCTTTCGACCGATTTCAGCAGCTGATGAGTGCTATGCAGAACCCGCAAATGGCCGATCAGGTAGATGTATCTGATGAAGAGATGGTTATTTTGCAGAACATTCAGCCTAAACTAATGGAGATTCAGGGCGACGCAGAAACCGAGATGATTTCTAAAATAGAAGAGAACGGACTAACTGCCGAACGATATCAGTTAATCATTATGGGCGCACAGCAAGATCCTGAGCTTCTTGCCAGGGTTGAAACTATGCTGGATGAAAAGGAAGAAAACTAATTGATTAGGTAGCACTCTTTTCAAGTTTCTATAAAGGCTGTCTCTGTTTCAGGGCAGCCTTTTTTTATGACAGGATTTTGTTCGTTAAAGGTTAATGTTGTAGTTGCCTTTAATTTTACGATCGATTTCCCGCTTAACATCCTTCTCTTTAATATCCTCTCTTTTATCATACTGTTTCTTACCTCTTGCAAGCCCCAGCAGTATTTTTACATAGCCCCTCTTGAAGTAGAGCTTTAGCGGAACAAGAGTAAACCCCTTTTGATTCATGCTTTTGTCTATCTCACGAATCTCTTTCCGCTTAAGAAGCAATTTGCGATCGCGGCGTTCGTCGTGGTTTTGATACGAACCAAACTCATATGGTTTGATGTACATGTTCTTCAACCAAACCTCTCCCCTGTTCAGATACGCAAAGGCTTCATTCAAGCTGGCTTTCCCGGCACGAATTGACTTTACCTCAGTTCCCTTCAGAGCAATGCCGGCTTCATATGTATCATCAATATGAAAGTCATGGCGTGCCTTTCGATTCTCTATTTTGGGCGGCGCGTTTTTTTTATCACTTTTTTTTGTTGCCAAGGAGATTCATTAAATGGAAATTGGATCCCGAAAAATCAGGGATCAGATACTTTTAAAAAATGTGAGGTGTACAATTCTCAAAGTTAATAATTAAATCCAACTTCACGAAGACCTTCGAGCACTTCCGGTTCGGGCTCACGGTTTGGAATGGTTGAATAGATGGCCATGATCTGTTCAATTTGCTCGCGGGCGACAGAGTTGTCAGAATTCAGTTTCAGCACTTCCGTAAATTGAACAAGCGCGTTATTCATCCGGGAACGCATCTCTGATTGATCAAATGTGTTCATACTGTGCAGGCCATAATTAAGGTGTGTTTTTTCAAGCAGCACCCTGGTTTCGGGATTTTCACGATCTTCATTTTCAAGTAAGTTCAGCGCCGTTTCGTATTGATTGTTATCAATCAGGCGGTCAATTTGCTCAGAAAGAGAAAGATTTTCGTCGATATATTCACTATCTGATTGGCTGCAGGCAGATATTGTTAATGTGAGGATAAGTAATACAGGGATAAGTTTTAACATAAATTGAGATGTTTAATCAGTTAAAAAAATAAATTGGTGTTGGGCTGATACAAAGTACAAATACGGCCATACTGACCCACCCCAGGCGTCTTCGGCCTGGTGATAAAGGCTCTTCATAGATAACCGGCGGATGCTCCATCTTAACAAAATAAACAAGAAAGAAACTCCAGAATGTCCAAATTAATGAACCGGATTGCGTGAATGATCCAATTCCAAAATAGAGATAGCCTACAGAGGCAATTAATGAAAGCGCCCATACAGGAGCAATCCACGTGTGCTCACTGTAGAATCCTTTTCGCAACAGAAGAAATAGAACCAGCGCCCATATAAGAATGGAGCTGTATTCAAATCCGGGTATCCATTCAGAGAAACTCACAAAGAGAAAGGGTATTGCCTCTACCCCCGCAAGAGCTGTTAAAGATCCAAAAACGACACGAGCAATTTTGCGGTGTTTCTTATAGCCAACCAAAGAGTACACAATATGGCCTCCATCGAGCTGCCCGATAGGTGTCAGGTTCAGTGCAGTAAAAAAGAGCCCCAGCCAACCCGCAAAAAGAAAAGGGTAGTGATACATTTCATACATAGGGGGTACATTTTCGAAAAAGCTTGCCAGAAAAGAGTAGAGAAGCGTATTGCCGAGCATTATGATGACGCTGTCTTCTGAAGCCGGTACCGGAGGTGTTTCGGGGAAAGTTCCGGTGTTTTCTATATACTCAATTACCTCCTCATGCCCGCTGAAGTTTTCAATAAAAGAGGGGTCAGGGAGTGTGAAAAAGCCGTATAGAAGAATGACAAGAGAGACAATAAATCCCGCAATTGGCCCTGCCAAGCCTATGTCGAACAGTTTTTTTGTATTGTGAATTTGTTCTTCTATCCGAATTACAGCTCCCATTGTTCCAATGCCAACCGGTATTGGAATAAAATATGGCAGGGAAACTTTTACTTTGTGGTATACGGCCGCAAAATAGTGCCCAAACTCATGGAATCCCAGAAAGGCGAGCAACAGGGCTGCAAAAAGAGCCCCCTGGGGCCACATTTCCAGATAAGAATCTACATTTGCATCCTGGCCCACCCAAAATATTCCAACCAGCGTTACGGATATAAACGTTGCCACAAAAAGCAGTGTATGCTTGGTTATAGTCCAGGCACCGGGTTTGTTTTTGGGTTGTTGAACCGGAACAATTTGATCCTCGTCCGGAATGTTAGATTGGGGAAATGGCAAGATTAATGATATTAGTTTTGATGATACATTTACAGATGATGAACGTCATCAAATAAACCTTTTTGTTCAGTATTTAATTCTTTGATCTGAGCACAGGCAATGTCATGCAGCGAGCGCCACCACGGCCCCGGCACAATTCATGCCCCTGAAAGCTAATGGCAATCTTGCCCTCTTTGGTATGGTCAAATTTGTTGCCGGCGAATTGTTCGATGAATGAATATTGATCCATGAGTTTATATCCGTGGTCGGCAAGTGTTTCAAATGTTCGCGTATTTCGTTCATACCCTACAATAACACCGGGAGCCAGGGCAAAAACATTGGCCCCGTCGGTCCACTGCTCACGATATTGGTCTATGAGTTCTTTACCTCCACATTGTATAAATGTGAAAGAATTCCCGGTAACTTCTTCAAGTGCGCTTTTAAGTGAACTGCATCTTCTCGACTGTACATGATCGCTATCACTGCCGGCAAACAGGTGTACTACATTATCAGTCTGCTCTTCGATTGCCGGTGGAAATACTACACATTCGTTCTCATCGGCAAATGTAAAAATAGTGTCGAGATGCATAGAAGAGCGTTTTTTTGGAATGTCTACAGCCAGTACATGTTCTACACCATGCTGTAAAAGCTGTTCGGCTACATTCATTAAACCGCTGAAGGAGGTTCGTTCACTCATGCCAATCAGAACCAGCTTCTCGGAAGCTACCAATACGTCTCCTCCTTCAATAGACTGGTTCCCGCTTATATTAATCACATTACTCCTCACCTGGTCAAACAGCGGGTGATGCTTTACAATCATATCCATAAGAAGAAATTCCCTGGCACGTGCTTTTTTTGCCGCTCTTGAGAGGATAACCCATTCTCCGGTAACAGCCGCGAGGTCGCGCGTAAAAAGAAGGTTTGGAGCAGGATGTATGTTAAACTTTCTCTGGGGGGGTATGGATCCCTCGATCACAAACTTTAGTAGCATGTCGGGATTAAGCTTTATCAGATCACGCTTTATGGTATGAATGTTTTCATACGGAAGCTCCTTGATCATCAGCTCAATAAACCAGGACCTAACATCCTCACTTTGGAAGCAGGAACGGGCCAAATCGAGAATTTCAATAACCTCTCCATCCTCAGGCATAGCCGCCCGAAACAGGTTGAGCATATCGAGATGCTCTTTCTTAGCATCGCTTTCAAAAATAATATCATCAAACAGAAGCTCTTCCTTAATGTTAGGATTTACAAGGGATACTTCACTGCCCGGGGTATGAACGATCACCTTTTTGAGTTGGTTTGTTTCTGAAGTTATGCCGACTTTCATAAATAAATTTTAGTTGAATATTTGATCTTGAAGATACGAAATTCAAAGCGATCGAAGAGAACTGATTTAAGACTGAAAATCAGTTCATTAACCATTCTGATAAAAGAAGTGTATCTTTATTAGTGTTGTTGCTTCACAGTATGTGTGCTGAAAAGCAACTGAAAATAAGGTTTTGGAAATAGCTTTCTATGACGTCAAAAAATGAGATAGAATCACTTATTTATCTGCTAGACGATCCCGACCCCCAGGTTCAGCTTGGGGTGAAAAGAAGGTTCGAGGAGCTGGGAGAAAATGCTGTGCCACTGCTGGATCAGTTCAAGAGTGAATCGGTTCATGATATAGAGCGGGATACCATTAATGAGATCATCTACAACATTACTGTAGGTACATTAATGGAGGAGTTTTCAGACCTTGTTCAGGTTGGAGTAGATGAAAGCAGGCAGCTCGAAAAGGCCATATTTTTGTTATCCCGTTTTGGAAACCCAACCATTCGCACAGAAGAGTATTCACGAAAGCTGGATCAGCTGGCAAAACAGATTGGACCGGAGATCGCTTATACCCCCTCTATGAAGGAGAAGATGCATATCCTGCTCAACTATGTATTCAGAGAGCTGCGGTTCAGGGGAGATTCTAAAGACTATCACAACCCTGACAACGCATTTCTAGACAGGGTTATTGATCGCCGAAAGGGGTTGCCAATTATGCTGAGCCTTATCGTGATATTTATCGCCAGAAGGCTGAACCTGCCGTTTTATGGGGTTAATATGCCGATTCACTTTATGTTGATGTTTAAAACACACGACCGCGAGATATTGATTGATCCCTTCGACGGGGGGACCATTGTTTCTTACGATCAGTGCCACTATTTCCTGAAAAAGAATGGAATAAAACCCCGTCCGGATCATCTGCAAAAAGGCGACGAGCTGGAAATCCTTGCACGCTGTATCAGAAACCTGGTTAACAGCTACGAAAAGTCTAACCAATTGAAGAAAGTGAAAGATCTGCGCGATCTTCTTAGTTTGATAGAGCTGAAGGGTTAATGATTTAATTCAAAATAAGACTCTTCAAATTTAAACCTGAAGGGATCGAGTTGACTGGCAAGCGTATAGAAAGATTTCGCTTCATCTTCTTCTCCATTCTGCCTGTAAAGATCACCGGCAAGGTGTAGCAGGTCGGGGCTGGCAGGATATTTATCCAGCATCTTAGTAAGCAGGGGAGCCGCTTTTGCGTTCTCTTTATCAGCTACCAGAATTTTCAACCTGTAGAGATCAAAAACCGGATGAGATTCGCCTGCTTTTTCAAGATAGTGCATACATCGCGAATAGATATTCTTGTTAAAGTAGTACTGAACAAACAAGATGATGAGCGCCGGTGTAAGCTCCAGATTGTTCAGCCGGTCTTCGAGAGTTCGAAGCAGCTCCCTCTCATCGGCTATAAGCAGGGTAGATACAATGGTTATTAGGTCCTCTTCGTCCCATTTTGTTCTTAGGATCTCAGTTCTAACTTCATCAGAAAGGTAATTTTGCACCACATCAACCCACTCCGGATCCGGATTCATCGGATCGTCGGGTGCACCAAGTTTAATAAATCGATCGGGATGAGTCCCCTGTTTAGGTAATTGATATTGTGGCGCAGGAGCCCATTTTTTATAATATTTATTCCGATTGGCCCATTTTAATTCAGGCACCATCTGTATACCCATCATCTGAAGTGTAGAGCCTTCGTGATGGAAGGCATTGGCATTAGTCACGGCAAGCATCTTGCCTCCCTCCTCCTCAATTTGCCGGCAAAAATCTTCCATTTCAAAATGGCACATTCTGAAAGTCTCATCAAACCGGAGTTTCAGGCTCTGCGGAACCATAAAACAGCAGCTTTCAGCATTTCTTATCTCAACATATTTTGTTGTATTCTCATCCAGTTTTTGCTGGCCCGGATCAATAACGTGATCAAGTACAGGAGCCGTTAGCATCACTCCGTCATGCTTATCAAATGCTTCTATTAGAGCCTGAATGCTCCCATCCTCCAGTAAAGTATCGTTGTGAAGCACGAGTATATAGTTACCCTTTGCCCGGTTCAGCCCCTGGTTAACAGAAGCCCCAAAACCCATATTGACCGTATTGGTAATTACCTGAAGGTTCAGAAACCCATTTGCACGCAACTGTTCCAGATAGTCGAAGGTATCGTCGATGCTGGCATTATCAATTACGATCAGCTCGGTGGTATTTTCATCTGCAACCTCTTCTAAGCGAATTAAAGCAGATTCAAGAAGTGGTTTTCCTGCACCTGTAGTGGGCATAACAACAGATAAAAAGATTTCATGCTCAGCTGCAGTTTCCAACACATCTTCCTCCTCTTCTATTTTATCCATAAAAAGAGGAGCCGGCGGCGGCTCAGGCAGCTTTTCGGGCTCGGTTTTCTGTTCGATTCTCTGTTCGGCTCTCTGTTTTTGAATCTGATGTTTAAATTCAGCTGCCTCCACATGCCTGCGGAGTTTTTCGAGTGACGTAATCTTAATCAGGTTTGCCTCATGGTGGCCGGGATACTTTCTAAGATATTTCGAAATCAGTTCCAGTGATCTGTTTGCATCACCAATTGTTAAATATTGGCGTGCTTCAACCAATAACTGGTCTTCACCTCCATGCCCATCATCATCGGTAACCGGTTCAGCTAGCCTGCTCAACAGCTGTTTTCTCTCTTCTGGCTTAAGATCAAGCCTGAGCATGGAGTGCAGGATTTCTCTTGTGTCTTTCTGATCAGCAAAAATGGATTGATGATCAGATACAACAAAGAAGGGATCGGTTTGATGCCAGGCATGATCCTTATAGAGCCTTAAAGCCAACTCAGCACCATGCAGCTCATTTAAAAAAGGATTGAAGAAAAAGCGCTCTGAATGTATGATATTACGGTTCCAAACAAGACAGCTGTCGTCGGGCAGATTTCCATCTTCAGCAAACGTCACCCAGCTTGGATAGTCACCGGGGAGGGAGTAATCAAGTGTCCAAAATGCTGTGGGATCAGATTTGAACCGGCGAATAAAGTCAACCATCAAAGGAACACTGAGCCGTTCAGCCCTAAGGGGTGTCCAAACCAGTGATCCGGTTGCCTGTACAAGGCCCTCATTTAAACAGGCTCCCCTTCCAATCTTTTTTTCGTGCTCAAATAGGTAAACCTGGTCACCCGAAGCTTCTTTCAGTGAGCGATGTATCTGTTCTGCCGTTTCCGTTTCGGCCGCATCGTTTATCACAATCAATTCAATGCCTGGATGAGTTACACGCAACAGGGTTATTAGAAGCGATTCAAAGTGAACCTTCTCTGTGTGTGTGGTAAGAATAATGGAAAGCTGAACGGAGCCTGGCATAGTGGTTTATGTTTTCATCAAATATACAAGATGCTGAGCGCGGAAAAAAAAGATCAATTCATGTTTAACTAATAAAAAAAATATTGAAACAGATGGGTGCTTACTTACTCTTTAATAACTGATATGAATACGTAAATAAACTAAAGCCTTGATTTTAAAAGGAACTATATTTTGACAGTCTGAACCGGTTAAAAAAAACAAATGAAACTAAAAAATCCAGAAAGGTTTCATAAGGGTAAGTTCTATATTTATTCAGTTTTCATTAACCTGTGCAGATACTTTAAATAATTGGTGAAAGACATGAAAAACATTAGTGTAATCCTCCTTATATCAGTAATGCTTATCTCCTGCGCCTCCTCGCAGAGGATGCTGCAAAAAGGTCAGTATGATCGGGCAATAGACCGGTCGACCGAGAAGCTGATGAAAAAGCCCAATAACTCAAAAGAACTGGGAGTACTTCAGGAGGCATATGAGCTTGCTAATATGTTTGACCGCGAAAGAATTGAATATCTTGAATTGGAAGGCCGAGATGAAAGCTGGATTGAAATTTACCAGCTTTATGAGCAGCTTAATTATCGGCAAAACAAGGTTCGAAGGCTGCCAACTCAGGTCAGGAGCCAGTTTACTTTCTATAATTATGATCAGGATATTGTTGAGTCTAAATCGGCCGCTGCAGAAATCTCTTACAAACGTGGTCTGGATTTCATGCAAAAAGGTGACAAAGTGAGTGCCCGACAGGCATATTATGAGTTTGACAGGGCTTCACGAATATTTCCGGGTTATCAGGATGTGGATCAAAAAATGGCCATTACTCACCAAATGGGTCTGAATCACGCTCTGTTTCTGGTAGAGAATAATTCCGGAATGGTTTTACCTGAATATTTTGATACTGAACTGAAAAAAGTGACGCTCAGAGAGTTGAATACACGATGGCTCAGTTTTGATACTCAAGAGAATTCAAATATTGACTACGACTATTTCCTGGTCTTAAATATAACCGATATAGCCTATTCACCGGAAACCATTGAACGCCGAATCTATACAGAATCGAAGGAAATACAGGATGGGCTTCGCTATGAGATGGATAATAATGGAAATGTTAAAAAAGATTCGCTTGGCAACGATATTCGTGTTCCCAATTTGGTAAACGTAACGGCAGAAATTACCGAGGCCAAACAGTTAAAGTCGGCATTCGTTGGCGGATCACTTGATATATTTGATTTAACCACCGACCAGCTTGTTCGAACGGAGAACATTTCAGTTGAGGCTGTATTTCAACATCTNTCCGGGTCATTCACCGGAAATAAAGAGGCCTTGTCTAACGATAGCGCCAGGATTGTTGGAGGGCGTGAAGTTCCGTTTCCATCTAATGAAAACATGCTGATGGATTCAGCTCAACTTCTAAAAGAGCGCTCCAAGGCAATCGTTTCGAGAAACCGGCGTCTACTGGAGAATTGAAATACTCCCGGCCATTTCGGTCAACAATGGTCTATGGGACAAGCTGTATTGCAATAGCAGAACAGCTGAGATTTACAAACTGTAGTCACTCTTTAATTTTTAAGGTATCGAGTTCGTATTCAATCAATAGGGAATCGGGCAGATCCAGTTCTTCCAAATCGTCTGAATCGGGAGTTGTAAGTGTATCAGAAGATTCGTCAATTTGATCTAAAAGATTATTCAGCAAGAATTCCGCTTCGAGCAAAAGAGGATCAATGTCGTCTGCCATGTCGGGTAAGTCTTCTTCCGCTTCAGGCAGATAAGCTATCCCGCTTAATTGGGTCATCTGGCGTAAAATCCAGCGGCTTCTCTCTTCAGCAAAAGGGGATGGAGGATTAACCCTCATTCGCTTAGGGCTGGGCAGCACGGCGGCCAGCCTGGCCGACATCTCAGGTTCAAGTTGGTTAGGATTCAGGCCGAAAAACGAGTCGGAAGCTTTACCAATCCCATAAATTCCGGGTCCGAATTCAGCTATATTGAGATAGACCTCAAGAATTCTCTCCTTGGTCCAAAAGAGTTCGATCAGAATGGTAATACCCATCTCCAGGCCCTTTCGAAAAAATGAGTGAGCCGGCCAGAGGTACAGATTTTTTGCCACCTGTTGCGATATCGTACTGGCTCCCCTGCTTCTTTCACCTGTTTGACGCTGTTGCCAGGCTTCGCGAATCGATTCCATATCAAAGCCGCGATGCTCCCAAAAGAGCTGATCTTCGGAGGCCACAACGGCCCATTTAAGGTGTTCGGGCAGTTTGTCTGCCTCTACCCACACGTCCCGAAGGTTGTAGCGCTCAGTTTCAAGTTCTGTCCAGTTTTCCTGCAGGGTAAAGCTGGTGGCTGATGGATTTACCCATCTAAGAAGTAAAACAGAGAGTATTAAAACCAAAAGCAGGCTTATGAGTAAGCCACTGATAGCGGCAACATACCATTGCCATTTCTTGTAGAAGGGTGTTGGAGAAACTGAACCGGATTGAAGTGTCATTTATTTGAATCTAAAATTGGATTCATTATATCAATAATAGAACTTTCTGTTTCAAGGGTTGAAATAAAATTATCTCTTTACGGTATCCATTAATCCTGTTTCGATACTTCGCCACCAATAATTAAACATGGACTTATCTTTTACTCTTTCATAATCCACCTTACCGAGTCGGGGCTCAAGTTTATCATTCGATGATTGGATTGCAAAGGTTTTAGCCAAAAATGATTTGAATCGTGATACATTACCCTCACTCATCTCATCATCTAAAAAACGAAGTTCAAGGTTTTCATAAATCATTGTCATTTCACCGGTTGCCTTGTTATCGTCAGCCTGAAAAGAGAGCAAAAGGGATTCAAGGTTCCCTTCCATTACTCTTACGAGGGCTAAGTTTTCAAGGGTATTGTTCAGTGCCTTAAACTCCATTTCACTTAAACTGGCTGTTACGGAGTGATTTCCCATATCAGAAGGGTAAAATTCAAATTCAGCAGTTAAATTGGATGCTTCCATAAACCGGGCATTTGCTTGCACTAGCATTGCATCCGATTCGGACCTGTTTTGAAGCGATCTTATCATAAGATCAATCTCTGTAAATAGAATTGACCCAATTCTGTCCTCTTCATGAAACATTTCCGTATATCTAACCAATCCATCTTTCCATGCAATGCTGTCGGCAGAAAAAGAGAATGGAAGATCTTTGAATTTTCTGTTTAAAAGTGGCTGATCATCACGAGGTTCTTTTTCGAAAGTTTTATCCCTTTCAATTTCGAGGGAAAGGCCATTTAGTTCAGCATAACCGAAGTGAATATCTCCCGAATCCATCCAGTTTTTAATATCAAAATCTTTAAACAGATGAGGTCCGCCATCAATTCTATAGACATCTCTTTCAAACCCGACTTCTGAAGCTACCTGAAAAGGGGTCAACAATGGGGTATTTGACACTTTTGAGAGGAAAAGAGTTTTTTCATTGCTGTCTGCCCGTAAACCCTCAATAGATAATTCATAAAAACCATCCTCTGTCAAATGGTTAAATGAATCAGCCTCAATCCTAAAATTCTCAAAATAGGTGTGAAGAGGTTTTTCAGTATCCTGTACTTCAAAATTATTAATCCAAAGATGTAGATTATTGGTGCTATAAGTGGGCGCACTGCCCGACCGGTCAGGAAAGATATAAACCCGGCTGTTTGTAATTGTAATTTCACTTATAGCAACATTTAGAGGTTCCGTAACGGGTGTTGAATCGGTAAGACGCCTGTCGGAAGACCTCACGATATCCAGATCAATACCATCTAAGGTAAATGAACCGACATCCCACTTTTCACTGAATATGATATTAAAAAGACTCAACCCCCGAAGCTCGGCATGCTTCAGTTCGAATTTGCGGATCATATGAAGTGGCTTTTGAGGAATCTGGTCTTCAAATGGCACTGTATGAATTAGCTTGACGTCATCAAGAGTAACGCGCAGAGGGAACACGCCAAGATTGAAATTACCAATCTCGACTACTGCATTGGGCGCCAGTTCACTGTTCACCATTTCCAACAGTTCCTTCTCGGCTTTGGTGCTGACAAAGTTTACAACAAAAATTGTGGAAACGATGAGTAAAATCAATACGGCAGTACTGATTATAACTATTCGTTTACCGGTAAGGGCTGTAGCGGTTTTCTCTGATTGATTCTCTTCCATTACCATCTCTCCGAATTTATAAAGTGTACAACAAGATAAGAATCAAACAGG